>Ga0172370_10001716_pt1 | contig 32921 bp, 27 predicted proteins | sample LakKiv5m_FD_114538 | JGI IMG/M metagenome (GOLD analysis project Ga0172370, IMG submission 114538) | Freshwater microbial communities from Kabuno Bay, South-Kivu, Congo - kab_022012_11.5m | ecosystem: Environmental > Aquatic > Freshwater > Lake | place: Democratic Republic of the Congo...
AAATACCGGAGAAAGACCAGATGCTCGAACGGTGGACGTCATGCGAATACGCAGGACTCCAAAACCAATTTTGCTGGCTCTCCGGTATTTATTATACCTCTTCCTGGAGGGGATGATATAAGCGTGGTTGTATAAATACACCACGTAGGAAAAGTCAAAGAGTTTTGGTTCGCCTCGCTTCGCTCGGCGATTAATTTGTATTCAATTTTGGGGGAAGAAAATTTTTTAATCATTTGAGTCATAAATTTATGAATTCAGAAACTTTAGACAAATCCGAGGTGAAAGAACAGGCAAAGAAGCCCAGTTATGGGAAATATCTGCTTGTGTTCATGCTTCTTGCCGGAATTTTTAATACATTTGAACAAAATATCCAGCCCCATTCACTTTCGGCATTTTCCGCCTTCCTCGTTACTGGTCTACGAATTATTTTGGATACCGGCGTTTTGTATCTCCTTGTCTTATGGATTGCCGCCTTAATAAGGCGGCGCGGCGGCATTGACCGACCAGAAAATAAGAAAGTGAGAATGGTGATTAATATTGTTTTTGCTGTCATATTCTTGTTGATAATTGTTTCCGTTCTCATGGTTGTGAAAAAATCTCCGTCAGCAGAACTTAACCCCGAACAAACATCTTTCGTAAATCAATTGCTCGAAAAAAATCAGGAATTTTCTTCTGAAAATAGCGGCGTCAAAGTTGCTACTCAATCGCTGTTGAATATTCTCAATAATCAGGAGTGGTCTAAAATGCATAGCGCATTGTAAAACTTGTTGAGTGCCACACAAGCATTGCAACCAAAGATAGACGAACTTAAGAATTTCGCCCAACAGAACTGGCCCGGCACCCAAACGTTGGACAACCTTTCTAGATTTGCCAGTATGAATAGATATGGCAAATCACATCAAACAAGATGAGCGAGCATCACTGCTTGCTGACATCAAAAATGGCATGAAGGTCATTGACGCTTCTGCCAAATACAACGTATCCGACAAGACTATCTACAGCTGGCTGAGGGCCCAGGCAGACAACACTGGCACCAGTGCCTTGGAGGTGGCACGACTCCGAAAGGAGAATACCGAACTCAAGGAACTGATCGGCCTCTTAACGCTCGAAAAGAAGCGTGCGGAAAAAAATACGGGTAAGTCGTGAATATATGGCCAAAACTACCTCCGCCAAAACAGCACTGGCCAAAAAGCTCGGCATCAGCCGCTCTACGCTGTATTACAAACCAAAACGTCCTGCCTCTGATGAGGAAAAGAAAAAACAGATCATGGCTGTGATGTCTGATCACAAAGCCTATGGCAGCCGTAGAGTGGCATGGTATTTGAACAAAAATCGCAAAGGTATCAGTAGGATCATGCAAAAATTCAAACTCAAGCCTCTGATAAGACGAGGAGCCAAGCCAGCCAAGCCCGATGATCTCAATCGGCCAGAAAGCCATATTACCAACATCCTGAAGGTGCTCTGTCCCATACAGCCCAATATCGTATGGGCTGGCGATTTCACCTACCTCTGGTTCAAGGATCGCTTTTGGTACTTGGCTACGGTGATTGACATATTTACACGAGAAATTCTGGGCTGGCATCTTGCCAGGCACCATACCACCAACCTGATCATTGAGGCGTTCAAAGATGCCGCAAGACGACAAAAAACCTCATCTCAATACTTTCACTCTGACCAGGGCAGCGAATATGTGGCTGGAGCCTACGAGTCGCTGCTGGAAGCGCATGGCACCACGGCTTCGCACAGCAGAAAGGCGAGCCCCTGGCAGAACGGATATCAGGAGTCGTTCTACAGCCAGTTCAAACTCGAGTTGGGTACAATCGCTCATCTTGAGCATGTAGGCCAGCTCATCGAGCTGGTTGCCCAACAACTCCACTACTACAACCACGAGCGCATTCACTCGGCTCACAAGATGGCTCCGGCGGTATTCCGACAGCGCCATGACGTCAAAACAAAAACAACGGCCTTTACAGCCGAGCTATCATCGTTTAATCTTAATCCATTACCTCACGCAAATTCTAGAAACAGTGTCTAAAAAACGGGGGCCGTGCCAAACACCGCTATTTTCAGTAGCGACAAAGAAAAAGAAGTGGCTACCCTTTACGCTAAAGCTCTTGATGTTAGAGATAGACATAATAAAAAGTTAATTGAACTTGCTACATTTGGCTTGAAAATTGATTGGAATAATCCAGACGAAACGCAAATCAATAAATGGACAGAGTTTGCTGATGAATTGTCTATGATAGAGAAAGAAGTCCAAGCCATACAAACAGAATTTCAAGCCGCATTTCAGAATTTGAATTAAGAATTAATGCCTCCAAAGAAAAACTTGAAATTGTCAGCGGTGCGGCTCCGCCGCCTTTCCGAATTTTCGCGGGGGGATTTCCTCGCCGCCTGCGGCGGCGAAATGCGTTCGGACTATCTTTAGAATACTGCAATTTGAGTGAAACGAAAATTGAGCGGGGAGCGACACACCGGCGTGTGTCGTGTCGGGACGAGAAGGGCGAGGCGATGTTCGGCATGTGCCGGACAGCCGAGCACAGGGCGCGAGTCCCGCCCCGGATATTGAGTATAGAAAGTAACTATTCTGAATGACTGTGAAATATACACGTGGCGAGAATTTGAATTTACATTTTGACAGTGCAAAAAACGAAGAATTGCTTGATGTGCTTCGAGGTATTGTTGTCGAAAGAAAAAAGCTGTATAGACCTGTTAACATTGAAAAATATCGTGACGCTATACTTCCCGATATAAAAAAAGCTCGAGTGTTTTTAGAAACCATCGAAAAAGTGCATGCCGTCCCCGAGCTCCCATTTCGCGATTCATCCTCTGTTTTTATATGCATCTCTATCTACGATGAAGATAGAGATACTATTCACCGTTTATTCCATGCATGGGATGCATCGAGCCTTCCCGAAGGAATTACCGGAGAGGTGATATTTCTTGTAAACAATACTGAAGCCTCTTCTGTGGCGGTAAAAGAACGTAATGAGCAAATACTTCGGTTGCTCAAAAATTTATCTCACGACTCAACGAATATGGCTCTACAGCACCATATCGTTGACGCTTCCACCAAAACGCACGAGCTCCCCACGGACACACCAATCGGAACAATACGAAATTGTTCCATCGCCCCGGTAGTAAGCTATGTCATGAATAAAAAGAGGAACGCCCTCATTCTCTCAAGTGATGCGGATACGTTTCCCGCAATAAACCTTATTTCAGAACTTCATTCAACTTTCAAGAAGAAAGGCTCTTTATCTGGTGTTGTCCCGTTACGATTTGAATACGACGACGCTTTGTCTTCCGAAGAGATTAAGGAGATCGAGAAAATTCTACTATGCATGGATATTCATACAACACTTTTTTCTTTTCTCACAAGCGGAAAACTACGATATGCGCCAACCCATGGCGGAGCCAACACATTCTATTCGTGTGATCGGTTTCTTGCGGTTGGCGGATACCGCAATTCGCTTGCAACAGGCGAAGATACTCAACTTTCTCAAGACATTGAGATGAAATTTCCAAATTCATCAACAGTATTGCAAAACACTACCATGGCAAATACCATTCGATACTCTCATCGCCTTGAGGGTGATGGCGCGATGTTTGCTACTATGAGAAATCGGGAATGGATGGTGCATTTTCATGCACGTAATCTTATGTACCGAGCGTATTTGGAAAATTGGTATTATTCCAACAGAGAACGTCCTTACGAAGAAGCGTCACGACTTATCGAATCTTTACCAGAAAATCTTTTGTCGAAGGAAGAGCGTATACAGTTTCGTGACACCATTACTACTATTGAAAAATCTACTCAAGATGATGAAAGGTACGATAAAATTTTTGAAGAGGGATTAAAGTATCTGTATAAACATACACACCAAAACAAGCTCTTGAGAGTTATGCATCACTGATTCAAGAACTCTTTCAAGATGATCGAAATTTTATACGTTTCTTTAGAACTGAAAAGGCATTGTATAGTATTATGCGAGATGAATCTACTATGCTGGGTCGAGCTCTCATACAGTATGCAAAAAGTAGAGGTGAATCATATGGAATTGCAAATACAAAAATCTAACAACCATCATTATAACATTGTGGAACGGAACTCTCAACGGTGTGCGCAAGACGCAGACATCGAGAGGCACATGGACGGTCGCAAAACTGACAGCTGACACGAGGTTTTGTGTTTTATCAACCAGAGTATATGACCGTTCAAAAAATCACAATCATCGCTGCCTGTTTCTTGCTCGCTGCGCCAACACTTGTATTCGGAAGCCAAGCAACAGATTCAAGGTTCGCACAAAAATTTGCCGGTCGCATGCTGCTGCAAGTGCAACAGCATGGCGAAGCATGGTATATCAACCCTGCTGATCAGAAACGCTATTACCTCGGCAAACCGACGGATGCGTTTCAGGTAATGCGAGAGCTTGGTATTGGCATTTCAAACAACGATTTTGACTCGTTTTGGATAAAAGTGCCGGCGCGTCTTTCGGGAAGGATACTGCTCAAAGTCCAGGATTTGGGAAAAGCGTATTACATCAATCCCAAAGACCTCAAGATGCATTATCTCGGTAGTCCTTCTGACGCCTTTCAAATCATGCGCAAGGTGGGTTTAGGGGTAACGAAGATCGATCTTGAAAAGATTCCACAGCATATCAAAGGAACAATAACCCCACAGCAAACGCAAGTATCACAAACAAAAACAGGGTATCAATCTAACGAGACCGACATATTCTACCCCGTAGCCCGTATAGTCGATGGCGATACTTTTGATGTTGTGATTGATGAAAAAACTGAACGAATACGCACGATCGGAATGGATACCCCGGAAGTCGTCGATCCGCGAAAGACGGTTCAATACTTTGGCAAAGAGGCATCGGCAAAAGCAACGGAATTATTGCTCAACAGGCGTGTTCGTCTCGAAGCTGACCCAACACAGGGAGAAAGAGATAGCTATGGTCGTCTGCTTCGATATGTCTATCGTGATGATGGGCTATTCTTCAATAAATGGATGATCGAAAATGGATTCGCGCATGAATATACGTTCATCATCCCCTATAAGTTCCAAGAAGAATTTCAGGAAGCACAAAAAGCTGCCCGTGAAAATGCAAGAGGGTTGTGGGCGCCGAAAGAAACGAGAAACAATACGGAATCAACAAAACAAGCCGAACAATCACAAGAAACGCAATCAGCACAAAGCGAAGGGCACACGTGGTATACCTCGTCGCATCCAAGCGCCAAGTACTATTACTGTGATACCGATCTTGTTTGGCAAGAACTGAAAAAAGAAAATGTGCGATCATTCTCAAGCGAGGCAGAACTTCTTAAAAAATTTGAGCGTATGCTCCATGAGCCATGCAAATAGATTGAGTACTTACTCGTAATACTCAAACTACTTTTTTTGCTGGCCTGTGATAGACTGTGAAAAAGATAGTAATACACGTATGATTGTCCTATCCGACTTATCTCGAGTGCTTCTGTTTCCGAAAGACAAAAATTATCTCGAGGGACTTAATGAACTCCACAAGAAACTCCTGGCTGAAAAAGGAGCGGGGTATCCTGCATTTGAATATTTTGAACTCAACCAAGAGCTACTTGACTACTACGAGTCATTACGTGACAGCCATACTTTTGCAGTCTTCACAACGGATATTATTCAGGATCATCCGGATATCAGAAATGCGCTAAAAAAAGTATTTGTTCGGATCTTTTCTGCGCGCGAGCTTGGAGTAGTAAAGAATGACCCTTTTGCTTATCAGCTTATTGCTTCATTGCTAAAAGTCGCGCCTTTTGCATGTATTTACATCGATGACCAAGAAAACAATGTAAATGCTGCAAAGGAAGCTGGCATGCACGCTTTCGTGTATCGGAGTAATCCTGTACTCATACAACAGATAAAAGCTGTGCTTGTCAGATAGAATATTCCCCAAACCATGAACATCATCGACCTCACCCATACGGTTACGAATCGAATGCCGGTATTCCCCGGCGATCGGGCTCCGCGCTTTGCCGAATATCGGGATCGCCGCAGAGACATCGTCTCTTACCGCATTGAGACAAGTATGCATACGGGCACGCACATCGATGGACCGCTGCACATGATCCCAAACGGAAAGAAATTATCAGAAATCGACGTTTCTACCTTTGTTGCAAATGGGCACATTATCGATGCACGCGGCAATGCCACGCTTGATGCATCGTTGCTCGATGGCCGCACGATCGCTCCTGGCGATTGCGTACTATTATACGCCGGGTGGCACGAAAAATTCAGAACACCGGACTTTTATAAAGACTATCCTTGTATAACAGAAGAGCTCGCTCATGCTCTGGTAGAGCGAAAAGTGGCTTTTATCGGCATCGATACTCCGAGTCCTGACGGTGCGCCATACAATATCCATCGGATACTTCTGCAAAAAGAAATCCTCATCATAGAATGTGTGAATAACCTTTCTCAGCTTCTGGGAGAAAAACGATTTGAAGTTATCGCACTGCCTCCGAAATTTGATACTGACGCGGCACCCGCAAGAGTGATTGCAAAAATCCAAGAATAGGCATATCTTCTAAAAAGCATATAACCAATATCGCCTATGGCCCGATCTGAACAACAACCGCGAGACGCTATCGCGGAGCACTATAAACGACTACCGGAAGTAGAAAGGAGAGGACTGACACAACGGGCAAAACAACAAACCCGCGACACAGTACCTCTCCATCGGCGCCTCGTCGGAGAAAAAGTGACAGCCCAAGAGGTTTTGGCGAAAGATATCATTGATAACATCTGGAGCCGCCTCTTAAATGGAAGCGCTGTCCATATAGATGAAAAGATGCCAACATCTGGAAGAGTATCACCATCGCGCTACAAAGGAGATCCCCGCCGCAACGTACGAGAAACGAAAAAGGAAGAACACATCCTTTACCGCTATCGGAGTGAATTTGAAAAAGCGCTCCGCACCGGCCGATATAAAGAATTGGATGAATTATATTACGACATCGTTGGTCCCGCGCACAGTGCATTAGGACACGTTACTGGACCCACATGGGAAGGCACTGCTGTCGGTATGCTGATTTTCAACGACATACTTCACGCTGAAGCTGTCAGCCGCGGACTTACTGAACGCGAAACAGGAATACAGCAAGAAGACATTCTTCAAAAACTCTTGATCGCCGACTCGCATCTCATTGACACCCAATTTTTTTCAAAAAATATCGCACTGCGCAGGGTCTCACTAGAAATTAGGAAGAATGACGCCACAAAACAGGGTGTGAAAGAAAGCCTGCGCAGCGCCCTTGTGCGTGCGATCACCGACGATATCGCGCTGCCGCGTACCGCATACGGCAGACAGTTTCAAGAAATCGTCGGCCGCGCGTATTCGCTCGGCGTGCTCGTAGCTGATGACATAAAAGATATCGCGCGCGACCCTTCCATTCAGGAGGCGGTACGCGCTGATCTGGAGAAAAAAGTTGCCTTTCTTATCCGCACAATTTCGTCAAAAAAGACCGCGGCAATGGAACGAGTAATCGCTATAAAATTGGATTCGTATCTGGAAGCGCGCCTCATCAGCGAACCGGCGCTGCGGAGAATATTACACGATCTTGAAACACGGTATCGCGAGCAGCATCACGGCACAAAAATAACACTTTCTTTTAAGCGTCGCGACAAAGAACCATGGCCGAGCTTTAACGTACGCTAACGTACGGACACTTCTTCACAATACGGAGCAAAGATTTCCTTTACCCCCTCCATCTCTGCTTGGGTGAAAGCGTGGTAGGATTCAAACCGCGGATCCAATGTTGTTTGGTTGCGGAACTGCTGGAGATATACGCGCTGTGCTCCGTGCATCATCTGCGCCATGGATGACAACACAGCTGGCGTATGAAGCTCCCGTATAAGAGTACAGCGGAATTCGTATGGTACTCCACTGTCGCGCATGATGGCGATTGTTTTTTCTATTGCAGGGACTTCCCGTCCAACAAGCGACTGGTACTGATCCTTGATTGTCTTCACATCCATCGCGATGTAATCAAGGAGTTTCTGACCGATAAGATTTTGGACAACTTCTGGATTTGATCCGTTTGTATCAAGTTTTACGAGAAAGCCCTCCTTTTTGATACGCGAGATGAATTCTAGCAAATCCTGATGAATGGTAGGCTCGCCGCCTGAAATAACAACACCTTCCAAAAGATTTCTTCGTTGCGATAGGAATCGAAAAAACGTGTCTTCACTAATAACTGACGTACGCATCGCGCGCACTTTTTCCGGCACTACGAACTCCGGATTGTGGCAATAGCCGCAACGAAAATTGCATCCGAGCGTGAATACAATGCAGGCGATCCTGTCAGGAAAATCCAGGATCGTGAAAGGCTGTATGCCACTGATGAGCATGGAAAGTCAATTATACTGCTTGCCTCATATTCATTCGGCTTTTAGTGATTCACGCCGTTTTTGGATCCCCGCCTTCGCGGGGATGACATTAAAACTGCAATGTCATTAGAAACAAACCGCTACGCGGAATATTTTGCCGTAAACGAAGAATTAGCGGCAACACACTCCTCAAAATGTTTGCGTGAATAGTGCTCTGCTTTTTTCCCGATATTAAATTGCGACACGGGGCGGTGGTAGCCCATCACTCGCGTCCATACTTCGCAGCGCGTTCGCCTGCTGTCATGCGTGATCGGAGGATTCATATGCTTTTTCTTCGTTATGAATAATCGATGATTGTTGTTCGCTCGGTCTCTTATGGTGGAGAGCCATATCAGAGGTAAAATGCTCACGGTATCCATGGTCAAACCGAACCTCGCTTTTCACTCCATTCATTGCATCACAGCGAGGGCAGTAATCATATTCGCCTGCCAGATACCCATGCACAGGGCAAATAGAAAACGTCGGCGTGATGGTGATGTATGGCAAACGGAAATTAGTAAGGATCTTTCGAACCAGCTCACGACACATCTCCGGAGAGCTGATCTTCTCTGTCATATAACAATGCAACACTGTCCCGCCGGTATATTTTGTCTGAAGGCCGTCTTGCAGCTGCAGGGCCTCAAAAACATCATCCGTATGTTCAACCGGAATCTGCGAGGAGTTTGTATAGTACGGTGCCATCTTCGTACCTGCGTGCAAAATGTCGCCGAATCTCCTTTGGTCTTCTCGAGCAAAACGGTAGGTTGCCGACTCTGCCGGTGTTGCCTCAAGATTGTAAAGATTCCCCGTCTCCTCCTGAAACTCCCGGAGCTTGCCGCGCATAAAATCCAATGTCTCGGCTGCGAATTGTTGTCCGACGAGCGTAGTGACGTCATCTTTTCCATCGGTGAAATTTCGTATTGCTTCGTTTACGCCATTGATCCCGATAGTCGAAAAGTGGTTGTTGAGGTGCCCGAGATAGCGTTTCGTAAACGGAAATAATCCGCGATCGAGCCATTTTTGTATTTCCTTTCGCTTGATTTCCAACGAGGTTTTTGCAAGGCTCATCAAATGTTCAATGCGGGCAAGAAACGCCTGCTTGTCGCCTTTATGCAGGTAGCCGATACGCGCGGCATTGATCGTCACCACTCCAATGGAACCTGTCATCTCTGCGGAACCAAACAATCCACCGCCACGCTTGCGAAGTTCCGTAAGGTCAAGCTGAAGCCGGCAGCACATGGAACGTACATCGCCGGGGTTCATATCAGAATTGATAAAATTCTGAAAATACGGCATACCGAACTTTGCCGTCATTTCAAACAACGGAAGGTTCTTGGGATCATTCCAGTCAAAATCTTTCCCAATATTGTATGTGGGGATCGGAAATGTAAAAACTCTGCTTTTCGCGTCTCCCGTAGTCATTACCTCAATAAATGCGCGGTTGATGATATCCATTTGCGACTGCAATTCGCCAAACGTATAAGGGAATAATTTCCCGCCGAGCAATAACTGGTGGTCTTTCAGATCATTCGGACAATCCCAGTCAAGCGTGATGTTTGTAAACGGCGTTTGCGTCCCCCACCGAGACGGGATATTGAGATTAAAAACAAACGACTGGATATTTTGGTATACGTATGCGTAAACATTTTTCGCTAGGTATTCCTCTCGCGCTTCATCAGAGGAAAATGACATACCTCCTTGAGCGATCGAAGCGCGTAATTCGTCTTCGTATTTTTTTACAAAGGGAGCAAGATAGGTGTCAAAGCTTGAGAATGCCTGCGCTCCAGCCCATTCATTTTGGAGGGTTCCCAAGAAGTTCACCATCTGCGCGACAGCGGAGCTCAAATGTTTGGGCGGACCTGATTCGATTTTATTTGGAATACCGTTAAAACCTTCTTCCAGAAGCGCACGCAAGCTCCATCCCGCGCAATAACCGGAAAACATATCCAGGTCGTGGATATGGACATCGGCATTCCGATGTGCATCGCCGACTGATTTCGGATAGACGTGGGAAAGCCAATAGTTTGCCACGACTTTGCCTGCCGTATTCAAGATAAGACCGCCGAGAGAATATCCTTGATTGGAATTTGCATTTACACGCCAATCAACTTCGTTGAGGTATTCAGTAATCGTTTTTTCTACCTCTACCACTACGTTTCTGCCCTCGCGCGCCGTACGCCGCCGCTCGCGGTAGAGAATATATGCTTTCGCTATCTCGGTATACCCCTTTTCCATGAGTATACTCTCAACGAGATCTTGCGCATTCTCCACGGTGGGAATATTGTCAGTAAAATTTTCTTCAAGTCGCGCGATCACTTGATTCGTGAGCGCAACACTTTCTTCGATCTCATTGGTGCCAACTGCAATAATCGCTTTTTTGATAGCATTCTGTATTTTGCGGCTATCAAAGTCCTGAATGCTTCCGTTGCGCTTTTGGATCTTGTAGACCGGCATAGAAGATGGAATATATGGCTTATTCGCAAAATAAGAGACAAATAAAGCTCACCCTTTTAAGAGGTGAGCTTCTGTGAGCTTCGTTAAATTTGAATTGTAGCGAGCTTGGTTTATCTGGATTCTGTGGAGGTATCAGCAAGCACTCGATTCGGACAGGTTCCGGCGATTGCGCAATAATGTTCGAGTGAAGGAGGGCCTTCAAATAGATTCATTGTTCCGCAACGACGGCATTTCACTTGTACCTCACTGTCAGATAGCATGCCCTTAAACATGAGTTTACTGCATTCTTTGCAGCGATATTCATTGTACAGATTATGATGAAGTTGTGCAGAGCACATAGAAATGGACGGTGGATTGTTACTGTACCATGCACGAAAGAGGTGGACAATACATTTTCTGTGGATAAGCTAGAACTGCAGAACGACTGTTCCGTAATCTCAAGCAAACTATGGAAGGATGCAACCGGTCTTTTCTGCCAGTGTTTCAAGTTTTATCTCCCCGCTCAACCGAGAGCCGTCAGCAAACTCCCATGTCGGATATCCTTCGATCTTTTTTTCAATGCAAATCGGAAGCTGTGATCTTCCATCGGAAGTCGAGCATTCAACATACGGTAATTTCTTTTCTGATTTGCCAAACATCTTTTTTTGGTTTTGACAATGCGGACACCAAAACGCGCCGTAAAACACTGCTCCCTTTTCTCCCAAACACGAGGCAAATGAATCAAGCTCTCCATGGACATACGACGGCCGGACGATAAAAAAAATACCGGTAAATAACGCTACCGCAGCTCCTCCCCACAACGCGATCGATTTTGATTTGTTCATATCAGTGAATTGGAATAATAGTTTTCCTTTTTTCCTAAACTCTGTCAAGCAGTTGCTTTCCTTGCCGTACGAGGCTTCAAATCTCTCAAAATATGCTATGCTGTCATCCAATAATACTGTAGCATATTTTTCTGAAGAATTCACCTCTTTCTTATGATTACTCTTTCCAATGGACATACATTTGAACACATGGCGGCATCAGGGGCATTGGCATTCGACGGCCAAGGCTGGCCATGGGAAAAGCCGCTCAAATGGGTTGGTTTGTTTGATCCGGCTCTTTTCACAATAGTCATAAAAACTCTCACTCGAAAACCAAGGAAAGGGAATCTGCGATGGTACAATCCATTACGATGCATTCGATTCTTGCGCGGCGGCGCCATCAACGCAGTGGGGCTCACGAATCCCGGTATCGAGTGGTGGTGCAAAACCATTGGCCCTACGATAGATCAAAAAAAACTGACGCTTGTCGGCTCGATCCTTACTGATAACAATAACGATGAACTTGCCGAGATGGCGGAAATGCTTAACCCCTATGATCTTGTTGGTCTGGAAGTGAATGCATCGTGCCCAAATACCACAGGAGAGATGCTAGGCAATGCAGAAAAAGTAATTGAGGGCTTGCAAAAAGTAAAAGCAAAAACGCGCTTCCCTCTTTTGGTAAAACTTTCCGTTCTGCATGATGTCGAGTATCTTGTCCCGCGGCTTGAAGGGCTTGTTGAAGCAATCTCAATTAACACCGTCCCTTGGTCGAAAATGTTCCCGAATAAAACGAGTCCGCTAGCTCGGTTTGGCGGCGGGGGCGTATCCGGCAAAATCGCCCAGCCCTACACATGGGACCTTGTGCAACGTCTTGCCTCTCTGACATCGATCCCTGTGATCGGGCCGGGGGTGTGGGACTATGAAGATATCGCTCGACTTCGTACGCTTGGCGCTTCGGCAATCAGTTTCGGCTCGATTTTTATGCGCTACCCCTGGCGGTCGACGCTATATGCAAAAAAAGACAAAAAAATAGTAACACAATACCTATGAGTAAACTTTCAGTAAAAATCGCCATTGGCGTAGTAGTTTTCCTTATTGTGGCTCTGATCGGAGCCGGGTCACTATTCCTCATCCAACGCGGCAAGCAGCAGCAAAAAGATATTGGTGGTACGACAAAAAAAACGATGACGCTGCAGGAAAAATTGGCAGCGCAAAAAACGATTAAGAAATTTTCATCCTACAATGAAATGGCTGCCTTTCTCGAAAAGGCATCACAAGAATCATACGGCGGCGGATACTCTACGCGTGCTCTGACGGCGCTGCCTTCCTCTGCTGCTGAAATAGCCCCGACGGCACTTTCCTCTGGTGAAGCGCAATATTTTTCAGATATTTCAGTGGGGAGCGCGGCTAAGGCAAGCGCGCCGTCGACTCCTGATTATTCGCAAACCAATATCCAGGTGGAAGGCGTTGATGAAGCAGACATCATAAAAACAGATGGCAATTATATCTACGCGCTCGTACGAAATAAGCTCACCATCATAAAATCCGTACCTGCTAAACAAAGTGCGATTGTCGCAAGCATCGATTTCAAATCACGACCGCAAGAGTTATTTATCAACGGCGACCGCTTGGCAGTATTTGGCTCCGACAGCGAATTTCAAAAGACGGAACTCTACCGATCGTTGCCGCGGCGGTCTGATTACACCTATCTCTCGATTTACGATATCACTGATCGTACGGCACCAAAAGAACTACGAACGATCAGATATGAAGGAAACTATTTTTCATCTCGCATGATTGGCTCGTACGCCTATCTCGTGACGAACACCTCCCAGTATGGGTATGAAAGCGATGCTACGCCTTTGCCTCGGGTTATCGAAAACAATGCTGTCCTTCCCAACACATGCGTGGCTGGATCACCTTGTTTTGCGCCTGATGCATACTATTTTGATATTCCGTATGAATCCTACACTCTTGCGACGCTTACTGCCATAAATCTCGCTGATACCGTTGCACCGATCGAAGGTGATGTCTATGTATTGCCGGGCGCGGAAAATATGTATGTATCACAAAACGCAGCGTATATCACCTACACAAAACAGCTCAATGAATACGAGGTTATGCTGGAAGCCTCTCGCGAAGTAATGGAGCCCCGCCTCACTGACGAAGAGCGCCAGCGAATTGCGGCAATCGAGGCCGCGGAAGATTTTATTCTCACCCGTTCAGAAAAAATGGATAAAATCGGACGTGTGTTTGAACGCAACACTGCGAAACTCTCTGAAGATGAACTCAAGCAGCTTGGAGAACAAATGGAAAACGTGCTGAAACAAAAATTCGCCTCTCTCGCTGATGAACTCGAAAAAACCGTGATTCATAAAATTACCCTAAAAGACAATCAAGTTGAGTATGCCGCTACCGGAGAAGTGAAGGGTTCTGTCTTGAACCAATTTTCACTGGATGAAAGCGGCGGCTATTTCCGCATTGCAACTACCAAAGGACGCGAGTGGCTCCCATTCAATACTGATGAAGGGGAACAAAAATCCTATAGCAATCTCTATGTTCTAGATGCGAATATGAATGTAGTCGGCTCGCTCGAACGATTAGCAGAAGGAGAGCGCATCTATTCAGCTCGATTTATGCAAAATCGCGCGTATCTCGTCACATTCCAGCAGACCGACCCGCTGTTTGTCATCGATCTTGCCGAACCGACAGCCCCAAAAGTGCTTGGTGAATTGAAGATCCCCGGATTTTCCAATTACCTCCATCCGTATGATGACACCACGCTCATCGGCCTTGGCAAAGATACGGAAGTCACCGAATCGGGAGGTGTGAGACAGAAAGGGCTGAAACTCTCTCTTTTTGACGTATCAGATGTGTCTGCCCCACACGAGATAGATGCCATTGTCATTGGTGAGAGCGGAAGCGATTCGATAGCAGCGCAAGATCATAAAGCGTTTCTATTTTCACGGGAGAAAAATTTGCTCGTAATCCCGGCTTCGCTCATGGAAACAAAGGATCAGGACTGGCCAGAATTTACCTTTGGCGGCGCGCTGGTATTCAAAGTTGATAAAAAAGGATTCAATTTGCGAGGACGGATCGATCACTCGGACGGCGGTGCAGGATCGGAATGGGATTGGTGGGGAGGATATGGATATTTTGATAACACAGTGAAACGAAGCCTCTATATCGACAACGTGCTGTATACGTTCTCGAACCTCTATCTCAAAGCGCATTCACTTGATGATCTTGCCGAGGTTGCAACAGTAGCGTTTGAAAAGGAAAAGATAGAGGAACCGAAACCTTTAGAACCATTTTCTGGCCCTGTTATCGATATCGCGCCCGAGCTCAAAACGCCACCAGTCCCGCTTGATGTAAAAATTAAATAATCGAGATTTGTATGACTCAACAAGAAATCGAAAAAATCTTCGAAGAAGCCGGCGCCGTTATTACGAATAGCCATATCGTCTATACGTCCGGCAAACATGGTACGGCATATATCAACAAAGATGCTGTATATCCGCATACAGAAAAAATTTCTGCCCTGTGCAGCGAGATTGCGGACCGTTTTGCTGCTGAAAAACCAGAAGCGGTTGTTGCTCCTGCGCTTGGCGGCATCATTTTGTCGCAATGGATCGCGCATCACTTGACACAAAAACTCGGGTATCCTGTGTACGGCGTATATGCGGAAAAAACAGACAGTGACGGATTTGTGATCAAGCGAGGATATGACAAATTGATCCAAGGGAAAAGAATCCTTCTTGCCGAAGATGTGCTTACAACCGGAGGATCGATAAAAAAAGTTGTTGAGCTGGCGCGCACTATTGGCGCAACGATCATCGGCGTTGCCGCGCTTTGTAATCGCGGCGGTATCGGCACAGCTGACATCGGTGATGTGCCGCGGTTAGATGCCCTCCTAAACGTTTCGCTCGACGCGTGGGATGAGGCAGATTGTCCCATGTGCGCGCAAGGAGTGCCGATCAATACTGCTGTAGGCAAGGGAAGAGAATTCCTTGCCAAAAAACAGATATCATAGCAGAATCGGCTGAACTGTATTATTCAGAAGAATGTACCCTCTCTCGATCCCGACTATTTTCGGACGTTCTTGTTCAGGCATAGAACTATACTAAAGAATAGATGTTTTTACCGAGAATCGTATACGCAGGCCATCCGGTGAGCGTCATGCCGGCATACGGAGACCAAGCGCATTTGGTGAGTTGCTCGCTGTTTTTTATTTCTTTGGAACGTTCAACATCCACCAATACAATATCAGTATTGGCGGGGATATCAAAAATACGTTCCGCATTCGAACGTGTAAGATCAACGATCTTATCGTATGTGAGTATGCCTTTGCGCGCGGCATGCACTAAAAGCGCGAGATAATTCTCAATACCGGGCACTCCCGATGGAGCTTTGCCGTATGGTTGATCTTTTTCCGCCAGCGTGTGTGGTGCGTGATCCGTGCCGATCGTATCGATCGTACCATCAGCAATACCACGCAGCAGTGCCTCATTGTCAGCAGCAGTGCGAAGTGGCGGATTCATCTGAGCGCGCGTGCCGAGCGACGGATAGATGGACTCATTCAAAAAAAGATGGTGGGGTGTTGTCTCTAAAAAAACGTTTACCCCCTCTTTTTTTGCTACGCGCACCATAGCCACTTCTTCTGCAGTACTAGCATGCACTATATATAATCGGTTGCCGTATTTTTTTGCGGCTGCAAGCGCTTGTTCTAATGCAGCAATGGCGCAATCGCGAGCGCGTATCTTAGAATGATACGAAACGTCGTCCACGTTTCCATATCGAAGCGTATTCTGCTGCATGAGCGATTCATCCTCGGCATGCACAGCGACGAGAATACCGTGGCGGGCAGCTATCTCGCAGATACGTTCAAATGTTTCCTGACTATCGACAAGCAGGTTTCCCGTACTCGAGCCAAGATAGACTTTAATACCAACGATAAGATCTTTTGCCTGTTCTATTTCATCAACACTCGCGGAGTCTGCCCCTAAATAAAGGCGATACCGAAGCGGGATGCCGGCTGTTTGCAGCTGCGATTCGATCAGTTTTTTCTTCTCGTGAATCCGAGCAACGGTTGTGCATGGCGGATTGTTGTTCGGCATGTCAAATACCGTGGTCACGCCGCCATGGATAGCGGCTCGAGCGCCGGTCTCCCAAGTCTCCTTCTGCTCTGCGCCAGGCACTCGAAAATGCACATGAGGGTCAATGAGTGCCGGAAAGGCAACACAGCCATTCGCGTCAATGATGCGATCTTGCTGTGTTTCTACGGTGAGAGAAATCGTATCGCCTTCAATCGTACGAACATTTGTTATTGTGGTCATCGAGCTCTATGTTAGGACAACTGGGAAAGATCAGTCATGTCTTGCTGGTGAAAAACACGCTCGCAATAGATACAGTGCGTACGCAACTGCGCACCTGCTCGATAGACGCGGAAGAGCGTATCAATGGCTTCATAATTTGTTATGCAATTTCGGTTGGGGCAATGAAGCAATCCTGTGATCTCGGAGGGGATCTCGAGCGTCTTTTTTTCGATTACTTCATAGTTCTTGATCCGCGCCATAGTAGCTCCGGGAGCGAGCAAGGCAATGCGGCTCTCCTCCTCCTTACTGATACTGCGATCTTCGAGCTTGATGATATCTTTTTTCCCGATTCGTTTACTTGGAAGGTTCAATCCAACAGTAATCACTTTGGGGTAGGTGGCAAGATTGAGCAGCGCAAGAATGCGCAAGCCTTGCCCGATTGGAATATGATCAATGACATAGCCGTTTTTAATGGCGGATACGTGCCGTTGGTGATGCTTTTGTTGCTGCATATTTTATAGGCCTCCTATGAAAGCACAAGTGAAAGAATTGCTTGCCGCACATACAAACCATACGATGCCTGCTGAAAATAATGCGCTTGCGGCATCGCGTCAATTTCAGGACTGATCTCGGTGACGCGCGGCAATGGATGCAATATGCAGAGAGTTTCTTTCCCCCTCTGCAAGCTCTCTGGTGTTAATCGATACGTCCCTTTTACGCGTTGGTATTCGATATTATCCGTAAAACGCTCCTGCTGGATACGCGTCATGTATAATACATCAACCCTGCGTATGATATCTTCGATTTTTTCATGCTGGGAAAACTTTATCTGTCGCGCTTTCACTTCCTGCAATGGTTCATTCGGTATCTGCAATGACGGAGGAGCCACGAAATACAACCGTACGGAAAAATTTGTCAGCGCGCTTACCAGCGAATGCACGGTGCGGCCGTATTTGAGATCCCCTACGAATGCGATATGAATCTCATCGATCTTTTTTTGTGTTTTTTGTATCGTATACAAATCAATGAGCGTTTGGGTCGGATGCTGATTCGCGCCATCACCGGCGTTGATCACCGGTTTGTCAGATACTTGCGCGGCGAGCCGAGCCGCACCATCAGCGAAGTGCCGCAGTACGATGACATCGGCATAATTGCTTACGATCCGCATCGTATCGCTCAAGGATTCCCCTTTCGAGGTCGATGTCGCTTTTGCATCTGAAAATCCAATTACGCGGCCACCAAGTTTTTGCATCGCTGACTCAAAAGAGAGGCGCGTGCGAGTGGAACTTTCAAAAAAACAACTCGCCATCATACGGGATTTGAGCGGCTCGTGAGAAACCGTACCGCGATGAAAACGCTCTGCCTCTTTGAGAATATCGAGTATTTCTTGTTTCGTAAAATCGCGAATAGAGATAACGTCACGATTACTGAATGGATTTGTTTTTTTCATGCTGTTTAGTTTTTTACTGCTACGACGAATGGAATTCATCGCCTCAATGTATACTCTTGCCACGATACTACTGGAATGGTATGACCGTCAAGCTGCGTAAGGCATTGCAAGAGAAGGCGCGCTACTTGAAGATTGGTGACAAGCGGCACGCCATGGTCGACTGCCAGACGCCGCATGATAAATCCGTTTGTCGCGGGTTTCCGCCCTATGCCATCCGGGATCGTTATCATTAACCCGATCGTACCATCGGATAGCAGAACGGGGAGAGAAGGGGTAAGAGCATCTTGAGGCTTATAGACAAAATAGCAGCCAACGCCGCGAGCGGTGAGGTAGGCATGCGTCCCTTCGGTTGCATAAATCTCCCATCCATGATGTTCAAGGGCGCGGAGCGGTTCCAATAATTTTGCCTTCGCATACATTCCGCCGACACTTACAAAAATCTCCTTTCGTTTGATGGTGTTTTCCGCCGCGCGCCATGCACGAATAAATGCTTCTTCAAGATTTTCGCCTATACAAGCCACCTCCCCTGTTGATGCCATCTCAACAGTTCCAACGGGATCCGCCCCCTTAAGGCGACGATAAGAAAATTGCGGGGCTTTCACGCCGACATACGGGAGCTCAAGAGTCTCAAAAGGACCGTCAGAAGTATCGCCTCCCACAAGAATGTGTGTCGCAATCGCAATGAGATTAACATTTGCGACTTTTGATACAAAAGGAAACGAGCGCGACGCGCGAACATTACATTCGATTACTTGCAATTTATTTTCCCGCGCTATGAATTGAATATTGAAAGGCCCGCTGACTTGCAAAGCTGATACGATAGCGGCCGCAATCTCTTTTGCGCGTTTAATCGTTGCGAGATACACATTCTGGGGCGGCAATACGATCGTGGCATCGCCGGAATGCACCCCCGCTTGCTCGACGTGTTCGGTCATTGCCTGAACAATGATCGTGCCATTGCGTGCCACACCATCGATCTCGAGTTCTTTTGCACCACTAATAAACTGACTTACTACGACAGAATGCGAACCTGACTGACGCTGCGCTTCTTCCAGATAGGGCATCAGCTCCTCTTCGTCATAGACAACATTCATCGCCGCACCTGAAAGAACATACGACGGACGGATAAGCACAGGGTAGCCAATTTTGCGTACAAAAGCGAGGGCATTGTCTGGTGTAGAAGCGCACACCCATTGAGGCTGATCAATACCAAGGGATCTCAATAGTTTCGAGAATTTTCCCCTGTCTTCAGCCTGATCAATCGAGAGGGGCGAGGTACCAAGAATGGGATACTGCTCTTTGAATAATGGCATGGCAAGATTGTTTGCAGCCTGTCCTCCGACTGAAAGGATCACTCCACGCGGCTGTTCAAAATCGAGGATGTCCCGTACGCGTTCCTCTGTCAATTCTTCGAAATATAAACGGTCGGATTCATCGTAATCCGTTGATACTGTTTCGGGATTTGAGTTGATGAGAATGCTGTAGTGTTTTTTTTCACGGAGTGTACGCACGGTATTCACTGCGCACCAGTCAAACTCCACTGACGATCCGATCGCATACGGACCAGAGCCCAGTACTACGATGGCATCTTGCTTTGCCCCCGGTAAATCGTGGCGATCGGCATGATAGGTAAGGTAAAGATAATTTGTTGAGGCCGGAAACTCCCCTGCGAGCGTATCGATCTGTTTTACGAATGGAACGATGTTGGCTTTTTTGCGCATAGTGCGGATACTCTCTTCTTTCTTGCCCCAAAGATGCGCTATTCGTTTATCCGAAAACCCAAATCGCTTTGCTTGCGCTAGCACTCCCGCATTCCCGCTCTTCTTTTGTATTATTTTTTCGAAGGCTGCGATTTGTTCAATCTCATGCAAAAACCACTGATCAATTTTTGTCACTTCGTGCGCTCGTTCAACCGTTCCGCCCTTCTGAAAATAGTGATAGAGACAGTAAAGCCGGTAATCTGTTGTATGTGCGATGTCTTCTTCACTCCCTTCAATCGGGAGTGGCGGTGAGGCAAGATCACTAAAACCGCTCTTCACCATGCGGACAGCTTTCTGAATCGCTTCCGGAAAACTGCGTCCGATCGCCATCACTTCACCAACGCTCTTCATTTCCGTACCGATCGTACGGCTCGCGATCCGTAGTTTCTCGGTATCCCATCGGGGAATTTTCACGACAACGTAATCGAGGGCGGGCTCAAAAAATGCCGACGTTGTTTTTGTGATCTTATTTTCCAACTCATCGAGCCGCTTATGAAGCGCGAGCTTTGCCGCAATAAATGCTAACGGATATCCGGTCGCCTTCGAGGCAAGCGCGCTTGAACGTGAAAGCCGCGCGTTCATTTCGATCACCCGATATTCTCCTGTATGAGGGTGAAGGGCGTATTGAATATTGCACTCTCCGATAATACCGATGTGATCCGCGACGCGGCAAGCAATCTCTCGGAGTTGGTGGTATTCGCGGTTATTCAATGTCTGGGAAGGAGCGACAACTATGCTCTCGCCGGTATGAATGCCGAGCGGATCCATATTTTCCATGTTGCATACGGTGATGGTGTTGCCGGCAGAATCGCGTACCACTTCATATTCGATCTCTTTCCATCCGGCAAGGCACTCTTCGATGAGAATCTGGGGGGCAGCATTTAAGCTTTCAGCTGCGGCAGGCTTGAGCAGTTCGGGTGTCGCATACACCCCGCTGCCTTGACCGCCCAAAGCGAAGCCGGATCGCATCATTACGGGAAACCCGATTTCGGCTGCGTGCTGTAGCGCCTCCTCTACGCTTTTTGCTGCCTTGCTTTTCGGTGAATGGATGCCGATCTCATGCAATGATTGTTTGAATAAATCTCGATCCTCGGTAATTCTGATCGCTGCAATGGGTGTTCCATACACGGTGATGCTGTATTGCTTCAAGATCCCTTGCTCTTCTAACGCGAGACCAAGATTTAATGCTGTCTGACCGCCGAAACCGAGCAGCAAACCATCCGGTTTTTCTTTTCGGATAATTTCCGTGACGCGATCGACAGTTAACGGCTCAAGATAGAGCGCGTCAGCCATTGATTCATCAGTTTGAACAGTTGCAATGTTCGGATTAACCAACACCGTACGGACTCCTTCCTCGCGCAACGCCTTGAGCGCTTGGCTGCCTGAATAATCAAACTCCCCCGCTTGCCCGATGCGCAAGCCGCCGGAACCGAGGACGAGCATTGTGTGGGGCATATTCTTCATAGAAACTCAACAAATCGATCAAAAAGATAGCGGGTATCGGTAGGACCCGGGCATGCTTCGGGGTGAAATTGTACGGCAAAAAAGGGAAGTGTATTATGCGCAATACCCTCTACGGACTTATCATTCAAATTGCGAAAACTGACTGACCATTGCGAGGAGAGAGATTTTTCATCAATCGCGTATCCGTGATTCTGGCTTGTCACAATGAGGCGTTGTGTTGCTGTCTCAATACATGGTTGATTTTGTCCGCGATGCCCAAATGGCAGTTTATAGGTGTTTGCGCCTGCCGCGCGCGCAAGCAGCTGCGACCCAAGACAAATGCCAAATATCGGTTTGCGCTGCTTCATGAACTTTTTCAAAATCTCTACCGAACGGACAGCAAGGGCAGGGTCGCCAGGACCGTTGGAAAGAAAAACGCCATGGCACTCTTCTCCAGTGTAGTCATAATCATACGGCACACGTATCAAACGGATGTCTCTAAACAGTAATTCTCGTATGCTGTTTTCTTTCACGCCGCAGTCAACAACAATAACTGTCTTTTCTCCATCACCGATGATCTGCGGTTTTTTGAATGAAACTTTCTGCAAAAGATTTTCTTTATTTGGATCATAGAATTCGATTGGGTTGCCGTCCTTCTGTCCTTTGTGGCGAATCACACCAAGCGGAGAACCCTTCATGCGGATGTACTGGGTGAGCGCTCGCGTATCAGCGCAAAGAAAGAGAGGGATGTTGCTCGCTGCCAACCACTCAACCAACGATGTGATGCTATCCTGGTGGGAATACTGGATACAGGCCGAAGACACGATGACTGCCTGTGCGCGGATCTCCTTGGACTCCCAATCGCTTTTTTTAGGAACACCGTAATTCCCAATAAGCGGATAGGTAAAGACAACGCACTGGCCGGTATACGATGGATCGGTGAGTGTTTGTACATAACCGGTCATACCGGTAGTGAAAACAATCTCGCCTCGTACTGGGTCGCTCACCCATGATGAAAGCGCTCCATCAAACGCGGTGTCATCCTCAAGTATGATCTCGGCGGGATGAAAAGGATATGGCACATCATCCAATAAATCGGCGGTGGAATAAAAAAAGAAATCCGAGAGCGGATTCTTTTTTTGAGAAAGAGATTGCTTTTTGTGAATGCGATTTTTCTTCTGCCCAGAGTGCTTTCCGACCATAAGAAACTATGAATGAAGTTTTGCTAAGGAAGCCGTATATCCAAACACGGAGTATATCACGCCGAAAAAATCTCGCAAGGGGGTTCACGGTAACTATTCACGCGCTGTGGATGAATCCCGAACTATCAATCACTTTTGTCCAGCAAATTGCCGTAACGTTCGGTTGCCTCTTTGAGTCCCGAAATCGCACGTCGAAGCCACATACTGTCTTTTACTCCTTTATCTCGATACGATCCGCCTTTCTGTTCGTACATCCGCGCGACCACCTGCGGTAATTGTATTTCACGATGTGCCCGCACTTTTCTTTTATGGTCGAAATACCACTCTTTGCGTACATTCGGCTCGCCTTCCTCTACAGCATATAATTGAGGGGGGGACGACTCGTCATCACTAACACTTTTTTTCACAAACACTTTTCCTACATACTCTCGCAATTTCTCATACGCCTCCCTATCGTGCTCTATCACCTTATTTTGCTCTGCAATATACTCGAATGCTGGAGCAAACATGCGTCGATGGTATTTGATCGTTGCTGGATCAATATAAGATTCTTCTAACTCTTTTCTCACCGCTGCCTCACGCTTTACGTGGTCAACGACATCCGCTCCAACCGTACGTTTAGCGAAAGGGATGAATGCGTCATGCGCTCGCGCAGCATCGATCGCTGCCTGCGCAATCTCTTTTGCATCCCCCCACATGATCGCTTGGAGCACACGGCTGCGAGGTTCGGCAAGTACAAGTTCGTCAACAGAACTCTCACCCTTGATGTGGCATACAGCATTCCAAAGGTCGAGCACCTCCCGTCCGCGTTTCGGAGAGCCATAAACAAAGCTAGATTGCCGTTCAAGAAGCGGCAGAGCGTATGCGCGATATTCTTTACAAAATTCAATTCCCTCGTTTTGCGGAGCACCGATCAACTTGTCTTTCAAAAACTGTTCTTCCTTGCCTTCTTGTATAGAGACAACGTGTGGCGCAAACACAAGGTCAGATGCTTTTGCTGCCATGCGATATTCTGCGATGTGATTTGCAAGCGCGGCGTAAAATAGGGCGCGCCTTCCCACTGCCTCCTTTGGAATACTATCAATCGCTCTAAAAATTTTCTCAAAATGAATGCGGTCAGCCTGTAAACCAACTATTGACCCTTCTGTACGAACGAATGAAGCGATAAAGCCAACATAATCTAATTTGGGATCGATCGCGCGCATATACCTCCTTGCCTCTTTGGTGGCATCCGGCGGGATGAGCTTTGTTTCTGCGGTCAAAGACAAAAATGATTTCTTTTGCGGATCACGAAGATCAACAAGAAAGGATGAGTTCTGCACGGCTTGATATGCGTCACGCATACGCGCCGAGCCTTGCTGCTCTAAGAAAAGCCGCACGCAGGCATCCGCATATTCGCTAGCGTCAATTTGTCGTTCCGCAGCCCGTTTTGCCAACAGTTCTTTTGCGACTGCAAACGATATATCTTTATGTTCTCCTCCTGATCCGAATTCATGAGGCATAGGATTATTTCTTTTTTGCTCGATCCACCAGCCAGGAACTTGACTGCACTTTTCCGCCGTGACCGATATTAAAAACTGCCTTACAGCCGATCTTACGGCAGAGAATATTTTCTTTACTTACCGATGTTGCGGGCGTCCGGTCGCCGCCGTTTGCAAAAATATCCGGCCTCAGAGCACGCAATTCTTTTACGACACTCATATCAGTTGGCTTTGTCGAGTGTTTCGTGAGGATAACCCGATCCACACAGGCAAGAGCCTCGATGATTTCGGCACGCTCGTTTTCCACCATAAAGACGTACCCCTTTTTCTTTCGGAGCCAGTTGTCGTTATTCACTATAACCACGAGTATATCACCAAGTTTTTTTGCTTCTTGCATGAGGCGCACATGCCCGACATGAAGCGGATCAAACCCTCCGCTGACAGCGACGATGATTTGTTTTTTCTTTTTTTTCATTGCGCTACAGAGAACACCTCTTCGACCGACGTAATGCCTTCCAGTGCACGAAGCAGACCATCTTGCACCATGGTAATCATGCCATCCTTTACGGCGATCTCTTGCATCTTATATTCCGATACTTGCTCTGACAAGATCACCTGTTCAATTTCGGGATTCATGGTAAAAATCTCATACACCCCGATGCGGCCCTTGTATCCAAGGCCATTGCACGCGCCGCACCCTTCGGCTTTCCAGAAAAGAAGATTGTTCATGTCCACTGCTACGCCTGCTGCAGGCGAAATCGCGGAAAGATATTCTTTGACGCGATTGGAATCATCAACTTCGAGTACATCTTCTTTTTTACACTCCTCGCATAAACGCCGCACGAGCCGCTGACCCATGATCGCGTTCAGCGCTGGTGCGAGCAAAAAGCCTTTCACACCCATTGCCAAAAATCGCGGGATTGCTCCTGCAGCGCTGTTCGTATGGATAGTGGATAGCACCATGTGGCCGGTCAGCGCCGCATTGATTGCAATATCGGCAGTCTCAAGGTCACGAATCTCACCAACCATGACAATATCCGGATCTTGACGCAAGATGGACCGCAATCCGTTTGCAAACGTATAACCGGCGGCAGAATCAATCTGACTTTGACTGATGCCGGTAAGTTTATACTCCACCGGATCTTCCAACGTGATAATCTTGATGTCGGGGGTATTCAGATGATTGAGAATAGCATACAGCGTAGTTGTCTTGCCGGATCCGGTCGGGCCCGTAGTAATGACCATGCCGTTTGGTTTCTCGATCTCGCGCATGAGCCGTTTGCTGTTATACTCGGCCATGCCGAGTGTTTTTAGGTCAAGTCCTGATGACAGCGATTTTAAGAGCCGCATCACCACGCTTTCCCCTTCGCTGGTCGGTAATGTTGATACGCGAACGTCAATTTCCGTATCGGCAAGCGAAATTGTAAAACGGCCATCCTGCGGTTTATCGGTGATATTAATCTTTAATCCGGCAAACAACTTGAGGCGGGAGATGATCTGTTTCCATACATCGCGCGGCAGGGTTGCCACCGTATGAAGCATGCCGTCGATACGGTAACGCACTTTAATTGCTTCCTTTTCAGCTTCGATATGAATATCAGAGGCACGCGAGCCAAGGGCAGAGGCAACAATGACCTTATAAAGCTCCGTCACAGACATGCCTTTCAGCTTTTCGTTTAATGCGCGAATGTCACGGTATTCTTCGCTAGAGTACGTTTCAAATTCTTTCTGGGTCAGCGCAACGCCGCCAACTTCCTCAATAACTTTTGGCAGTTGCGCGTACAGCTTCATGACGGAATCGAAACTCGCTTCCGACATCAAGTAGCGGACGATTTTTACTTTTTGTTTTTCCTCCAACGACGAAAGAAAGTCATCAAGGCCGGAACGCGCCGGATCAGTAACGGCAATCCAACGTTCGCCCGATTTCTCAAAAAAACAGATGGCTTTGTGCTTCTTCGCATCTTCCTCGCTGATAAACTCAAGAGCGCCCGGAGATACGGGCTTGCCCGCCAGACTGATAAAGGGAATACCAAGACTGTATGCGCGCATCTGCGTTTCCTGCTCCTTTTGCTTCAGAGCAATTTCGCGCATCTTCTCCTGAAACTTTTCTTCCGCCCCTTGCGGGACGATTTTTTTTATGTGTTGCGGATCCTGTGATGAGGATGGCATGGGAATACCATCTTAGGTGTCTTAGGTATTGCGCGCTATTTTGTTTCCTTTGTTAATTCGTCAGAACCTTTTTCTTTCGCTCCATCGTCCTGCCCAACTTTTTCACCAAAGAGCATTGCAAATTCATCGTGTTCGATTGTTTCCTTTTCCATCAAGACTTTCACGATTTGCTCCAACGTTTCGCGATTTTTTGTGATGATATCTTTTGCAGAATGGAATGCGTCTTTGATGAGCTTTGCAATTTCGGCATCAATCTGTTCTGCTGTTTTTTCGCTGTAGTCGCGCTGTTCCGTGATTTCTCTGCCGAGAAATATCAATTCCTCACGTTCACCAAATGTTCGCTGCCCGAGACTCTCACTCATACCATACTGCATAATGAGCTTGCGAGCAAGCTGCGTCGCTTTCTTGAGGTCGCTACTGGCGCCTGTTGTGACGTCTCCAAAAACGATTTGCTCAGAAACATATCCGCCAAGCAATACTGCCAGTTCACTCAAGAATTCTTTGCGTGTTCTGAAATGCTTATCCTCCGTAGGCAAGTTAAGCGTATAGCCTGCCGCCTGGCCGCGAGATATCACGGATATTTTTTGCACTGCCGGCGCATCAGGCAAGATGTGCGAGACAAGCGCATGGCCGCCTTCATGGTAGGCAGTAATCTTTTTCTCTTTATCAGACATCACATGGCTCCGCCGCTCTGGACCGAGGAGCACCTTTTCGATACTGCTAAACAGATCGGTCATCGTCACTGTCTTTCTGTTTTCCCGCGCTGTTAAAATCGCTGCTTCATTCATAAGGTTTGCGAGATCGGCGCCGGAAAAGCCGGGGGTGCGTTCTGCGATCTTACGGAGCGATACTCCTTCGGCAAGAGGCTTTTTCTTTGCATGCACATTCAGGATCGCTTCACGGTCATCAAGACTCGGTAGGTCGATTACCACGCGACGGTCAAAACGGCCGGGGCGGAGTAATGCAGGATCAAGAATATCCGGACGGTTGGTTGCAGCAAGTACAACGATGTTGGTTGATGGATCAAATCCATCAAGTTCAACAAGGATCTGATTCAACGTCTGTTCGCGTTCGTCATGCGACCCGCCTAAGCCTGCGCCGCGCTGACGGCCTACCGCATCGATTTCATCGATAAAGATAATGCACGGAGCGCTCTTCTTGGCGCGTTGGAATGTATCCCGTACACGGCTTGCGCCAACACCGACAAACATCTCAATAAACTCGGAGCCGGACACATGGAAAAACGGCACATCAGCTTCACCGGCAACTGCTTTTGCAAGAAGCGTTTTGCCAGTGCCGGGGGCGCCGACAAGCAAGGTGCCTTTCGGCACACGGGCACCGACAGTGGTGAACTTTTCCGGGTTTTTGAGAAACTCGATGACTTCGGCAAGTTCCTCTTTTGCCTCCTTCGCGCCGGCAACATCCGCAAAGGTCACTTTTTCTTTTGTCCCTTTTTCATACTGCCGCGCACGGCTTGCGCCAAACATCATGGCGCGATTGCTTGCGCCTTGAACTTGGCGGATCATAAGCCAGATAAAAAACGCCACGATCACAAACGGCAACACGAGTGTCAATGCCGTATTGATCCAAAACGAAGCCCGTGCATCAGCCACTTCGATAGGAGCCTTGCGCAAAAGCTCGGGATCGATCCCGTAATTGCTCAACAAGGTGCTTAATGACTCTGTCGGTTCTTTGTAGATGACATGCTGGGTATTATCCGGCAACGAAACAGTAATCGTGTCACCCTTCACTTGAATCTTCTGGGCTTTTTTTTCCGTGATATCGGAAACAAGCACTTCAATGCCGACTTCCTTTTTTTGCGGAAGATTCTGCGCTGTGTAGAGGCTAAAAAACGCTCCCGCCGCGAAAAGCACGACAAGGAATATAAGGATGTTCTTTACTAATGGATTCATGGGCTACTCGAAATATTAGATTGTCTCCCTCGATAACTTACGTTCATCGAGGGAGACTTTTAAATGTTCCTATGCTTCAATCTGATCTTGACCTTCCTCTGATGAGCTTTCTGCGACTAACACATCAGCAGAATCAGTGGCGGTCGCGTCAGATACACTTTGTGCTTCCGGCCTCTCCTGTACAGGCACGGTTTTCTGGTGCAGAGCTTTGATGCTTAAGCCAAGGCGATGTTCTTTTGGCTCGATTGATATGACGCGAAACTCAACATCATCGCCAGCTTTTGCAACTTCGTTCGGATCAACATTTTGCTTGGAAGAGAGCTCCGAAACGTGAGCAAGACCGTGAATCTCCGGATCAAGTTCGACAAACAATCCAAAAGGGTTCACTTTGAGCACCTTTCCTTTTACTGTCTGCCCGACAGCGTAACGATTCCCTACATCTGTCCACGGGTCCTTGATTAGCTTCTTCATCGAAAGGAAAATCTTAGAACGTTCGATCTTGATGATCTCTGCTTTGATCTTTTGGCCGGGATGCACCACGTCACGCGGGTCATCGATACGCTGCCATGCGAGTTCAGAGATATGCACCAAACCCTCCAGCGAATCGCCAAATTGCACAAATGCGCCAAAATCCGTAATCACGGTGACAGTCCCCTCGATGACATCACCAACTTTATAGCTCGAAATGATGTCGCGTTGCTGCTCTTCCCACGCCTCTTTCTCGGAAACGATCAATTTGTTTTCGCTCTCATTAACATCAATCACCTTCACGTCAAACATCTCGTTGACGTATTGGCGCAGCCTCTCTAAAATCTTGTTTTTATCGCCACCCTGGATGCGCGGATAATGTTCCGGGCATAATTGCGATACCGGCATAAAGCCATGCACTTTGCCGCACGTCACCATCAAGCCACCTTTATTCGCATCAATGATGCGCGCTTGCACGATATTACCTGACTTCATCAATTCTAGGAGGTGGTCCCATGCTTTCTTGTGGCCTGCCGCGCGGAAGGAAAGCTCAAGCACTCCTTGCTCATTTTCCAGATCAAGAACAGTAGCGGCTACCGTGTCGCCAACCGAAAGGTCGGAATACTCTCCTGATTCGTCAATCAATTCAAAGCCGCGGACAATACCAGTGGCGATGCCGCCGATATCGACCAGCACTTCATTTTTACTTGCTGATAATACGGTGCCTTCGACAAGATCCCCGACTTTCGGCAACACTTGCGAGTACTGCTCGATCAGCTCTTTGTATTCATCCGGTATTGTAGTGTCTGTTGTTTGCATTGTCATATCGTTATGAATTAAATTATGAATTAATCGAGATAGAGATGTCGTTCTTACTTCGCCAAAAACATGGTGAGTAAGATTGCGACAATGTTTACAATCTTAATCATGGGGTTAATTGCCGGGCCGGCAGTATCTTTATAAGGATCGCCGACAGTATCTCCTGTCACAGCTGCTTGATGGGCAGGCGAACCTTTACCGCCGTAGTTTCCTTCTTCGATATATTTCTTTGCGTTATCCCACGCTCCGCCGCCTGACGTCATAGAAATAGCGACGAATATGCCAGTAATAATACATCCGACAAGCATGCCACCCAAAGCTGCAGGGCCGAGTAAAAACCATACGGCGACCGGTGCAGCAATCGGAATCAGGGAGGGAATAATCATCTCGCGGATCGCGGCGCTGGTGACGATATCTACTGCGCGGGCGTAGTCCGGCTTTGCAGTGCCTTGCATAATGCCTGCGATCTCGCGAAATTGGCGGCGAACTTCATCAACAACTTTCCCGCCGGTTTTACCCACTGCCTCCATACAAAGAGATGCAAAGTAATAAGGGAGCAATCCGCCGATAAACAGGCCCACAAGCACATACGGATCATTGATCAAAAAGGTCAATCCTTTTGGCAACGCATGGGTGTAGTCAGCAAAAAGTACGAGCGCTGCCAAAGCGGCAGACCCAATGGCATATCCTTTCGTCACAGCCTTCGTCGTATTACCAACGGCATCGAGCGGATCTGTGACGGCGCGCACTTCTGCCGGGAGTTCTGCCATTTCCGCAATGCCTCCGGCATTGTCAGTGATAGGGCCGTATGAATCTATCGCAACTATAATCCCTGCCATCGAAAGCATAGCCATTGCTGCAACAGCTATGCCGTATAAACCGGCAAGACTGTATGCACCAAGGATCGCTGCACCGATCACGACGATCGGCAAGCCGGTGGATTTCATCGATACGGCAAGGCCGGTGATGATGTTTGTCGCATGGCCTGTTTGCGAACTTGCTGCAATGCTGCGTACCGGATTGAATTTTGTGGATGTGTAATACTCGGTGATTATTACAAACAAAGCCGTCACGCCAAGGCCGATCAGAGATGAGAAGTATAATGCGCGGGTGTCATACACTCCGTTGCCGGCCATCAAATAGTCGGTTGCGAAATAAAACGCGACTGCCGAAAGTGCACCGCTTGCAAGTAAGCCTTTATACAAGGCTCCCATAATATTTTTTCCGCGGCCGAGACGGATGAAGAAACCGCCGAGTACGGATGTGATAATCGACAAACCGCCGAGTACGAGAGGAAACAGCACCGCGTTGTTAAATCCGGAAAAGGTGTAGGCTCCCAATACCATGGTTGCAACTGCCGTGACGGCGTAGGTTTCAAAAAGGTCAGCTGCCATACCGGCGCAGTCTCCAACATTGTCTCCGACATTGTCTGCGATCACAGCCGGATTTCGCGGATCGTCTTCCGGAATGCCTGCCTCCACTTTGCCGACGAGATCAGCGCCGACGTCAGCCGCTTTGGTAAAAATACCGCCGCCGATACGGGCAAATACGGAAATCAAACTGCCGCCAAATCCTAGGCCAACCAGATAGAGGACGTTATTGGTAAGAGCATAAAATCCCGCGACGCCGAGCAATGCCAAACCGACAACAAGCAGACCGGTCACCATGCCGCCTCTCACCGCTACGGAAAGCGCGCGCGGCAAACCGTGCTTTGCGGCCTCGGCAGTGCGCACGTTGGCGCGCACAGAAACATACATGCCGATGTATCCTGCAAGCGCGGAAGAAACAGCGCCGACAACAAAGGCGACGCTTGTATACCAATCAATGAAAAAACCGATCAATAAAGCAACGGCGACGGCAGCGACTGCGATCGTGCGGTATTGGCGATTGAGATACGCTCGCGCGCCTTCTTGGATGGATGACGCGATTGCCTGCATTTTTTCCGAACCTGCCGGCTCGCTCAATACACGGCGGATCAGAAACAATCCATAGACAATGGCAAGCGCAGCTGCTCCGAGTGAAAAAAGAAGAGATTGAGACATATATTTAATGAGAGATTAGAGAGGGGGGATAAAGGTTTAGGGGCTAATAAATCTATGACTCCTCTTGTTCTTCATGTGTTGCTTCGCTGATTTCTTCTGCAGAGGCGTACTCTTGTCCGGACGCCTGTTGTTCGCTAGAAGCTTCCTTTGCCTCTGCTTCCTCTGCTTGTTCGCCTTCAACGTCTTCTCCTGTTGACTGCCCTTTGTGCCCGCGCACTTCAATGTTGTATCCCGTAAGCTGTGAGGCTAGACGCACATTCTGACCCAACTTGCCGATGGCAAGAGAAAGCTGATCTTCTTCCACTAACACACGGGCAAGTTTTGCGCTTTCATCAAGTTCGATTGAATTCACTTTCGCTGGCGAAAGGGCATTGGCGATATACTGTTTTGTATCTTCATCGTAGAGGATGAGATCAACTTTTTCTCCGCCGAGTTCGGCAACAATAGTCTGGATGCGCCCGCCGCGCTGGCCGATGCACGACCCGATCGGATCAATCGCTTCCTGCGCGGAAAACACGGCAACCTTGGAACGGCTGCCTGCCTCACGGCTTACTCCTTTGATTTCGATAGCGCCGCTTGCGATCTCGGGAATCTCTGCTTCAAAAATCTTTTTCACCATTCCCGGATGCGCCCGCGATACAATCATTTCGGGTCCTTTGATGCTTGATTGTACAGAGACGACATAGACTTTTACGCGCTCGCCCGGCACATACCGCTCGCGAGGTATCTGTTCAGAGATCGGCATAATGGCAGTCACTTTGCCAAAATCCACCAACACGCGGTGTTCTTCGCGGCGCTGGACAATGCCAATAACAATCGTGTCTTCTTTTGATTTGAATTGATCGTAAATCAATGCACGCTCTGCTTCGCGGTCTTTCTGGATCAACACTTGTTTTGCGGTCTGTGCTGCCATGCGGCCAAATGAGTCAAAATCAACAGGTGGAAGTTTTGTGCGGATCTCATCTCCGAGTTCAGCATCTTCTTTTGTCTTGCGCGCTTCGCTGATCATAATATCTGTCTTGGGATTGAAGCGAGGTTTGCCGTCTATCTCGCCTTCTTCCTCCGAGATTTCCGGAATCTCCTCCTCTTCTTCGCTTGCCTGCAGCTCTTCTTCCGTATAATCGGGAACAACTGTTTTTATGTCAAAAACATGAAATGTCCCTTGTTTGAGGTCAAACTCCACTTTGATATTTTC
>Ga0172370_10001718_pt1 | contig 32887 bp, 33 predicted proteins | sample LakKiv5m_FD_114538 | JGI IMG/M metagenome (GOLD analysis project Ga0172370, IMG submission 114538) | Freshwater microbial communities from Kabuno Bay, South-Kivu, Congo - kab_022012_11.5m | ecosystem: Environmental > Aquatic > Freshwater > Lake | place: Democratic Republic of the Congo...
CCCGCCCTCGTCATCGCCGATGAGCCGACGGACGGCTTCGACGTCACCGACCGGGCCAGCTTCCTGGTCATTCTCGAATCGTTCGCCGCCCACATCGACGCGGCCCTTCTCGTCCTCACGCACGAGCCGGGCATCGCCGCCGCCCTCGCCGCTTCGCGCTCAGTCGCGCCGGCCGACGTTCCGGCGGGCGACATCCAGCGCGAAGTCATACACCAGGGAGGGGTTCTATGACCGGTGCGCGCACTGCGGGCGGGCCCGATGTGCGACGGCGGGCCGCGCTCAGTCTCGCGCTCCTTGCCGGCGGTTGGTTGATCTTCAGCACCGGAGCCTTTGTGTCTTCCGCGCGGGCCGCCGTGCCGGCGGCGGTGATCACCCACGGACCCCGCGACCAGCGTCAGATCGCCTTGACGTTCGACGACAACTTCAACGCCGCGCGCTCCATCCCCGTTCTGCAGGCCTTGGAGGCCGAGCGGTGCAAAGCGACCCTGTTCGTGACCGGTATGTATGTGAACGGCAACCCCGAGATCAACCAAGAGATACTGAGCGGCGTAGCCGCGGGCCTGTTCGAGGTGGGGGACCACTCGCAGACGCACCCGTTCCTCACCGAGTTGCCGTGGGATCGGCTCATGGAGGAGGTGGGCGGCGGCACGGAGACGTTCGCCGGTCTCACGGGCGTGAGAACCGCTCCCCTGATACGACCTCCCTACGGTCACACCGACGCCACCGTGGCGGAGGCCGCGGGCGCCAAGGGTTTCCGCTACGTCGTCCTCTGGGACCTCGACACGAGCGATTGGACCAACATCTCCGGTGACGCGATCCGCAACGCAGTGGTCGCCAACGCGCACGATGGGGCAATCGTGCTCATGCACATGTCCGCCACGCACACCTTCGAGGCGATCACCGGGATCATCCGTGATCTCCGGGCGCGCGGATATGAGTTGGTGACCGTATCCGAGCTCATGAAAGACGGTCGCCGCTTCCTGGACGTGCACGACGCCACGCCGGGAGCGTCGGCCATCGGGCGCATGGTCGACTCGGGATATATGAGTGGCTACAACGAGAACTACTTCGGGCCCGGCGACCACGTCACCCGGGCTCAATTCGCCAAGGTCGCCGCGCTGGTGACCGGCCTGCACACCCCTCAGGTGGAGGCAGCGGCACAGCCGACCTTCCGTGACGTCCCCCTACTGTTCGACGCCAACGGGAATCCCCTGGCCTACCCCTTCGACTACGTCGAAGAAGCAACCGCCGCCGGCTTGGTGGGCGGCCGGCCCGTCGCTGGGAGTCTCGAGTTCGGCCCGGATGAGCCCATCGCCCGCATCCAACTGGCCCAGATCTTGGCTCGGATGACCCGTACACTGAAGGGCTATGAGCGGCCGCCCGGCGACCCGACTGCACCCGTCCCCTCCGACGTTCCCGCCTACGCCGCGGAAGATGTGCGCTTGGTCCGGCAACTGGGTCTCATGACCGGCTATGCCGACGGCAGCTTTGGAGCCTGGGCGCCCGCATTGCGGGTACACATAGCCCAAGTGATGACGCGTTTCCTCGACCTGGCGCCCATCCAGCCGCCCACGACGACCACCACTCTTTCCCCGACGACCTCGACCACCGAACCGCCTATAACGACGACCACGTCGCCCACCGAACCGCCCACCACCACGACGACCACGTCGACCACCGAACCGCCCACCACCACGACGACCGCATCGCCCATACATAGACCCACCACGACCGTCCCCCAGATCACCACGACCGTCCCGACGACGGGGTAGGCTCATGCGCACCCTCTTCATAAGCTTCGGCACCCGCCCCGAGGCCATCAAGATGGCCCCGCTCGCGCTCGAACTCCACCGGCGGGGTCGCTTCAGAGTGGTAACGTGCCTGACCGGCCAGCACCGCGAGATGCTCGACCAGGTGATCGACGCGTTCGACCTTCCCGTCGACCACGACCTCGGCGTGATGCGCCGAGCCCAGACACTCACGCACATCACAACAGCGGTCCTCCAGGGCCTGGAGACCCTCCTTGATACAGAGGGCCCCGACATGGTGCTGGTGCACGGCGACACGACCACCACGTTCGCGACCGCACTCGCCGCCTTCTACCGCCAGATCCCCGTGGCCCATGTGGAAGCGGGCCTGCGCACCGACACCCTCTACAACCCCTACCCGGAGGAGGCCAACCGGCGCCTCACCGACCGCCTGGCCGAGGTGCTGTGGGCGCCCACCAGAGCCGCCCGTGACGCTCTGCTGGCCGAAGGCGCCGAACCGGGCCGCATCCTCATCACCGGCAACACGGTGATAGACGCGCTCTTGACGACGGCCGACGGCCCCGCGCCCCCTCTAGAAGCAGCCATCACGGAAGCCCTGAGCCGGCCGGGACGGAAGGTGCTGGTGACCGTCCACCGCCGAGAGAGCTGGGGCATGCCCATGCAGTCGATCGCGCGGGCCATCAAGCGGGTCTGCAACCAACTGCCCGACACCACGTTCGTGTTCCCCATCCACCTGAACCCGGTGGTGCGCGAGACCTTCCGCGGGATCCTCGGCGACGTTCCCGCGGTGGTCTTCGTCGAACCCCTCGAGTACCGGGCGTTCGTGCATCTCATGAAAGCGGTCGACGTGGTGATCACCGACTCCGGCGGCATTCAGGAGGAAGCGCCCACGCTCGGCAAGCCCGTGCTGGTGATGCGCGATACCACCGAGCGACCCGAGGGGGTCGCCGCGGGGACCGCCCGCTTGGTGGGCACCGACGACCATGTGATCCAAGAGGCCCTCACGTCACTGCTCACCGACACCGGCGTCTACGAAGCCATGGCCACCGCGGTGAACCCCTACGGCGATGGGCTCGCGGCGCGACGTATCGCTGATCACCTCGAGTTCCTGTTCGAGATGCGGGACCGGCCGCCGGCGCCGTTCGTTTCGCCATGACCAGCGGGCTCCCACAACGGTTGAGCAAGAGTCCATGGTGTGTGTATCATGGGACGGCGCGGTTGCCTTCGTGCCGCCCACAGCGTATTGTGTTCGCTGGGAGCGGTGGAACGGACCGCGGCCTTCGACTCTTCATGAGGGATGAAGGGGGAGACATCTGAACCGCCGGGAGGCACCGCCCGAACGCAACGGGGCGCGCGTCTATGGACGCGTGGCGTTGGTCTCTGTCTTTGTAGGGGTCCTTTTTGTGCTTTCATTCGTCGGCCTCTCCGGCTGCAGTGGGGGCCAAACCACCGATTCGACCGCAGGCGGTCCGACCGCGACGCCCGCGGTCTCCACTACCGGCGCGCCTGACTCCACTTCGGAGCAGCCCGTCTCTACTGCGGAGCAGCCCGTCTCTACAACTGGGGCACCCGGCCAAGCCGTCACCTCGACCACCGCGCCCGGGAGTACGCTCACTCAATCCCAGAGGCTGTCGCCGACCTCGGGCAGGTTCAGCACCTGTCAATACTGCCACGCCTTCCTCGACCCTCAGAACAACGATCGCGGCATCCTTACCGACGCCTTCGGGCACGAGAAGCACCTCACGCGGGGCGCGACGTGCGAAGACTGCCACAAGGCGCCCGTACACCAAGAGACGATGATCCGCCGGCCTTCGATGGTCGAGTGCTACACCTGTCACCGTGACGTACCCGGAGCTGTAGCCCCAGCCACATGCTCGCTGTGCCATCCATCCGATTTCGATAAGCTGCCTTCCTCTCACGACCAGGCCTTCTACGCGGGAGGCCACGCAGCCGTCGTCGCGAAGGTAGGCACAGAGGAGTGCTTTGCCTGTCACCCCGGGAATGAGACGACCTTCTGCCTGAAGTGCCACGGGTTGCCGATCCCGCATCCACCCGGCTGGGCTCCGTCCACGGGAGGAAATCCCGGCGCCCACGTCGACCGCGCCTACGCGGAGCCGGGCATCTGCGTGAAGTGTCACAACAATCAAGTCGCTCCTCCGGCCGGATGCTTCGGAGGGGAGTGCCATGGCACGTAGGAGGCTGCTGAAAAACGAGGTCCCGGCGGCCGAAGCGCACTGTGAGGCGCGATACGTCGTCCTCGGTCGCGCACATAGCGCTGCTATTCGCGCTTTCTGCGTCCTTACCTGGCGCGTTCCCGGCGCACCTCCGCCGCGAGAAGTCATAGTTCAGCAGCCTGCTAGTGCCCGTTCCACGGTGACGCTTCGCCCGGCAGGGCGTGCACGGCAGATGGTGCTGGTGTTCATCGCGGTTGCCGCCGCTCTGGTGATGCTCGCCGCCCTGCCGACATACGCGCGGGCCCTTCCCACGTACGTTCACGGCGCCGCCCAGGATTGCGCCGCCTGCCACCATGCGGAACCGCCCTCGTTCCAGAAATGCAGCGAGTGCCACCCCGACCCACAGGTGCCGAACCAGAAGTGCAAGAACTGCCACCCGGGCAAGACCACGACGGGGGCCTCCTGTTGGTCGTGCCACGCACCCGGGCAGGACATGCCCGCCCCCACCGACGACAACTGCGCCGCCTGCCACGGCTCCGCTCCACATGTGGGAGCGAGCGCCGCCTGCACCTCGTGCCACAGCACCTCACCCACGCCCCACCACGACGACATCGACCAGCAGGCGCCAACCACCTGTACGGACTGCCACCAGCATGAGAGCAAGCAGTCACACGACGGACAGCCTTGCACGGCCTGTCACGGCACCGACACCCATCCGAGCATCCCTGTCGTGCCGGCGGCGTGCAACAGCTGCCATCCCGCCGATCGCTTCAACGGCGCGGGCGCGTGCACGACCTGTCATAGCGGCGACCAAGCGTTCAACGGCCAGGTGGACAACGACATCCACGACGCCACCCTGCCCGACCCACCCATCAGCTCGACCAGTTGTACGTCCTGTCACACCGGAAAGCAGAAGCATGCCGGCGGCGGCGCGACCTGCCTCGACTGTCACCCGGACGCCACGCCCTTCCACCACGGCACGGCCGCCTCCCCGGGGTTCAAGGAATGCGTCTCCTGCCATGGACAGAAACCCCAACACGGCTCGGGTCTCCCCTGCACCGATTGTCACGCGGGCGCTCAACACCAGAGCGACCCGCCGCGGCCGCAGGCGACCGTGTGCCTCAAATGCCACAGCAGCGCGACCTTCGGTCCCGCCAGGTGCTACGACTGCCACACGCCCCCCATCTACCACGCTCAACATGGGGTCGGGGGCTGCAGCTCATGCCACGGCGGAGGACGCGCGAAGCATGCGGGCAAGGTCGCTTGCACCAAGTGCCACACGAACATCAACTCGGGTCACCACACAGGGAGAGTGCGCACGCCCGCATGCAACAGCGCGGGTTGTCATGCCCAGCAACGCCACCGGGGCGTCGTGGCGTGCACCTCGTGCCACGGGCGCCGAGCCATGCACGACTCCACTCCCCTCAACCTGCCCGCCGACCGCTGGACGGTCTGCAACCGCTGCCATACGTTCGCCACCGCGGCCCGCGCGGCAGGCGTTCCGGCCTGCAGCGTCTGTCACGACACCACCCAGCACAGCGCTACGTACTCTGTGGCTCCCTGCCAGAGCTGCCACTCTGAGAAGAAGCTGCATGCAGGCACCGTCCAGTGCCGACTGTGTCACTACTCTCCGGGCCCAGGGCACCACAGGGTGGGGACGGTGGGCAGGCGGGTGTGTTCAGAGTGTCATGTCGACGCCGAGATCCATGCCTCGGCCACAGCGGCAGGAGCGGCATTCACCTGCGGCACATGCCACGAAGGTTCAGTGCACGGGGTGGTCGGGCTACCGACGAAGGACCGCTGCTTGAGCTGCCACCCTGAAGCCGCCAACCACGCCGATGACCTCCAGTGCATCGACTGCCACTGGCCCGCCACGCACGCCGCCACCCCGAACGCGAACCGCTTCGGCGGGTACGAGGAGATGGAACTGGTGCTCCCCAAGGGAGCCGGAGTGGTCACCACCACCACGTCGACCACCCAGCCCGGCGCCACAACCACGACAACCGCCCCGAACGGCCGGGACACGTTCGCCCGCACGGGGACGGACTTCGGCCTCATACTGGTGCTGTCGGCGGTGCTGCTGGGAACGGGATGGGTGCTCAGGCGACGGGGGGCACGGGACTAGGAACTCCGCGGCCGTCCGCGTGCGGGTGTCCCGACGCGATCCCGCAGCGGCAGAGCGTCAGAAATCCTCGTACTCGCTGTCGCCCACACCGTCGCACGAGAGCATGTCGAGGACGGACTGGTCCTCCTGGGCCCGGCCCACAAAGACCACCGACGGCCCCGTGTAGAGGGTGATCTTGGCACCGACCGGCAGCACGACTGGTTGACCGTCGAGCCCGATCAGACGGCGCAGCAGGGAACTCTCCAATTCCCAATCCACATGGGCCGACAGGATGGGCACCGGCTCGCCGTCCTCGATCTGCAGCCTCGGGTCGCGGTCTGACAGGATGTCCATCTCACCTCTCCCGGTATGCGGGCCGCTACTCCAGCCCCAGCAGTCTGGCCGCGTTGCCACCGAACAGCGCCTGCCTGAATGCGGGGTCGAGGTTCTCGGTGTCGGCCAGATATCTACGCGGTGAGAGCAGAGGGTAATCGGTGCCGAAGAGCAGTTTGTGTGCTCCCGCCGCGGTGGCGGCAATCGAATACAGCTCGCGCCGGTAGAGATAGGGGACGGCCGAGGTGTCGTAGTACACGCGGGCGAGGGTCGCCTGCACCTCGGCCATCAGCTCGTAGAAGAAGAGACCTCCGCCCATGTGCGCTAGGATGATGTCCAGCTGCGGATGACGGTCCGCGAACTCGTAGCACGGTCCCGGTGTGTTGTCGCCCTTGCCCGGATAGGGATGCCCCACAGGTTCGTTGGCATGCAGATTCAGGGGGAGCCCCCGCTCTGTGAGTACCTCGGCGATAAGGTCAAGGCCGGCCGAGCATGCCACATCGCACCGCTGGCCGTCGGGGAACAGCTCGCCGCATCCCGCCAGGCCGGCGTCGAGGCATCGCTCCAGCTCCTGCACAGCTCCCGGGGCCTCCGGCGAGACACAGGCAAAGCCGGTGAAGCGGTCGGGATGCGCGCGCACCGCCTCGATCACGTAGTCGTTCGCTTCCCGGCACAGGCTCTGGTCACGGAAGGCGAACCCGAAGATCACGGATCGGTCTACGCCGGTGTCGTCCATCTCGCTAAGGACCTGTTCGTAGGTCACCAGACGTGATTTCGGATTCTCGTAGAGCAGTCGGAACCACTCGTCGCGGTCCACGTAGGCGTCCCGTCCGGCGATCAGCTCCGGAGAGGAGACGTGCACGTGCACGTCGATGACAGGTCCCAGGGGAATCTCCGACTCGGGCCTGCGGCCGCCGGTCATGTCCCGCCTCCCGCGCTCAACAAGATCGTCTCCACCAGTTCAGGATAGCCTATGCCGGCCGCGGCCGCCTGTGCGGGCAGGTCGGAGAGGTCGGTCATGCCGGGAAGCGTGTTCACTTCGGTAAACAGTGGGATTCCGTCGGACGGCACCATGAAGTCCACCCGGGCGACTCCCCGACAACCGATGGCTTCGAAGGCAGCCAGGGAGAGACTCTCCGCCTCCCGAGCCACCGCGGGATCAAGGCGCGCCGGGATGAAGAACTCGGTCATGCCGTGGGTGTACTTGGCTTCGTAATCGTAGAACTCGTTCTTGGGCACGAGTTCCAGCGTCGGGAGAGTGATGGCTTCGCCGTCGCGTTCGATCACTCCCACCGTGATCTCGGTGCCGGAAACGAAGCGCTCGGCGAAGACCCGACCGAATTCGCGCCGGCCGATGTCGATGTCCCTGGCTAGTTCGGTTTCGGTCTTGCACTTGGCCACGCCGAGGCTGGAACCCTCTTCCACCGGCTTCAGCATCACCGGCACCCCCAGCTCGTCGATCACTCGCCGGGCCGCCTCGACGGCGGTCTCCTGAGGTCCGATCTCGCAATAGTCGGGGGTAGGGATGCCGCTCTGGCGCACCACCTTTTTGGCGGCCACCTTGTTCATGCCCAGAGCGGATGCGAGCACGCCTGAGCCGGTGTAGGGGATCCCCATCAGCTCCAGAAGGCCCTGGATGGTGCCGTCTTCGCCGAAGCGACCGTGCAGCGCGAGGAACGCCACCTCCACCTCGGCCTTGGCCAAGCGCATGCCCACGTCGCGCATCGCGTCGATGCGCACCACGTCGTAGCCGAGCGAAGAGAGGGCACGGAAGCAGTTCTCACCCGAGCGCAACGACACCTCGCGCTCACCGGAGAGTCCCCCCATAAGGACACCGATCTTCTTTGACTTCAGCTCCACGGCGGACACTGTAGCACGAGGACGGACAACTTCAGGCCCTCACGCCGGGCATACCGATGTCTAGCCGAGTACCACCTGCGAACCGCCAACCGCTACACGTCCACCCCCAGCCGTGCGTCCTGCGGTTCGCGCCGGGGTCGAGCGCTCGGCTGCCTCCACCAGTGCACGGGCCGTGCGACCGTCACGCGGGAACGCGGCGTACCCAACGAAACTGTCGATCCGTCGCCCGTCGATCAACCTGCCGTTCGCCGCTTTCGAGAGGGCACCGGCCCGCTCAGCAGCTTCCACCGGACCGCAGGTAGGCACGATGAGTGCCAGTAGGTCGTCGGCCAGTCGGTAGCCCTCGGCATCGTGCCCGAGTTCGCGCCGCGAGCGCCGACCCAAGGAGGCTATGACCCGATCCACGGCTTCGGGACCGTGGCAGGCCAGAAGCTCGTCGTAACGCTGCACGCGAACGGTAACCACGGCGAACGCGGATCCTCTCGCGCCCGGGGCTTCGATCTCGGTCTGCACCGCGGAAGAGAAGCGATGGCCGGAGTTGAGACCGCTGACCCGATCGATCAACGGGGCCGCCGCGGTGCACCGGGCCGAACGACCTCCACCCTTGATTCTGACAGATGCGAGGAATCCTCCGGTCCACATGACGACGCCCGCGGCCGCGAACCATGTCGGGCCCGACCCCCATAGGGCGAAAGGCACCGTGAAGGCCACATCGAAGAGACAGAGAAGGTAACCGAGGTTCTCGTCGTCTCGAAAGACCACCGTCAGTCGCAGTGCCCACAACCCGTACAGCACCAGCGTCACCGAATAGATGGCCGAAAGAAAGCCCATCTGGATGCCGAACGCAGATGGGCCGAAGAGTGCGAGTACCACGAGCACCAGAAGGCGGTATCTTCCTTTCTGGTGCTCTCCGAAGCGTGGGACGCGTGTTGTCGCGGAGACACTCATTGGTATTCTCATTGCACTATAGGATGAATGAAACGCTAATGCAAGAGAAATTGCCAAAATTAAGAAATGAAATCTGTCGCTGTTGACGCCGTTGATGAAACCTGAGGCTGCGCCTGCGCGTACCGTACTGCGAGAGGGATGCCGGACGATCGGAGCACGGTGGAAGCGGCACTCATGCGCATAGCGGTTGGGGGATCATCGGAGCGCTCTGACGGCGAGCTCGCCGAACGGGCGGCGACGGGAGATGCGCGCGCGTACGAACAACTTGTCGTGCGCTATCAACGGCTCGTGTACCACATCCTCTGGTCTCGAGGCGGCGAACCACAGGAGATAGAGGACATGGCGCAGGAGACCTTCATGCGCGCGTGGGAACGTCTCCACACCTTCGATCCCACTCAGTCGTTCAAGGCTTGGATCGCTCGGGTGGCCACCAACCTGGCCATCGACTACCACCGGGCCCGTTCCCGCCGACCCACTCTCGTCGAACTCCCCGACGAAGAGACCACGCCCTTGCAGGCCGACGCTGCCGATCCCGTCCTGGTGGCCCAGAATCTGGACGATCAGCGCCGGCTGCTCCGCGCTCTGCAAGAGGTGCCACCGCTGTATCGCCAAGCACTGGTGCTTCGTTTTGTCGAAGACCTGCCCAACGACGAGATCGCCACCGCGCTCGGCCTGCCACTGGGATCTGTGAAGACAAGGATCTTTCGGGGGCGCGAACTACTGAAACAGCGGCTCATCGCCGCCGGTCGAGAGACCGCCACCATGTCAGGGGCGTGAGAGTGATGGACACCCAACAGCACGGCACACCCTGCGCAGAACCCGAGACCCTCTTCCTCTACTCGGAAGGCCTGCTCGAACCGACGCCGACACGCGAAGTGGCCGCTCACCTGGCGGCATGCCCTGTTTGCCGCGAACGGTACTTGGCAGAGGCCGGACTCAGCGTCTCCCTCCGGGCACTGCCGCTTCCGGGCCCGCGGGCGGACTTCGCTGCGGGCGTCGCAGAGCGCATACGCGCCGGCGGCCGGAGCCGCACACCACGCTGGTGGTGGCTGGTCGCGGCTATGCTGGCGATGGCTCCGGCCGGTCTGTGGCTGGTCGCCGGAGGCGCCTCGGCCTCGGGCGCCGGCGTGGCCTTGCTCGACTTCGTGGTCTCCCTGGTGCGCGTTCCGTTGGCCACGGCGGATTGGCTGACGTCCGCGCAGACCTGGACGGATCTCGGAGCGGCCGCCGAGGCGCTGCTGGGTGCTATCGCCACCTCGCCGGCCTATCTCGCCACCTGCCTGGCGGCCGCCGTCATGGTCGCGGCGGCAGTGAACACCTTGCTGTACATTGCGGCCCGCAGGGCTCTCATCATCAACCGATGAACGATCCGACCGCACTACCCACACACCCACACGCCGGATATCAGGAGGCACTCATGCACCCGACCGTGCCCACACCGAGAAGCGCACCGGCAAGGCGGACTCGACCGATCGCCGCAGGCGCGGTCCTCATCGCGCTGATGCTGCTGGCCGTAGTCGGCCCAGCCCTGGCCCCGACCCCGGCATACGCGGCCAATGACCTGTTCCGGCTCAACGCCGACGTCACGGTGGGCCCCGGTCAGACCTATACCTCCGTCGTGGTGATGAACGGGACCATCGATGTCTACGGCCACGTCGACAAAGACGCGTTCGCGGCTAACGGCGACATCATCGTCCACGACGGCGGCTTCATCGGAGGCGACGCGGTCACTCTGACGGGCAAGGTGACCGCCGAAGGCAGCGGCACCATAGGTGGAGAACGAGTCGAGGTCGGGTCGGGTGCCGTTGGCACGGGCGGTGTCTCGATACCCACCGTTCCGGCGGTAGCCGACAACCCCACGGGGTCTGGATTGGGTGGATGGATCGTGCTGACGCTCGGCGCACTCGGTCTGGGCCTGCTCTTGGTGCTCATCTCGGGAGACAGCCTACACGCGGTCGGCCACGAGATCAGCGCGCGCACCGGCAGAACCGTCCTCGTCGGGTTCCTCGCCCTCGTCGGCGTCCCCATCGTCTTCGTCGTGCTGCTCATCTCCGTGATCGGGATCCCGGTCGCGCTCCTGCTCATCCTGCTGGTGCCGCTCTGCTCTCTCTACGGCATGTTCGCGCTGGCTCTGGTGGTGGGAGAACGGTTCCTCGTGATGTTCGACCGGGCGCAGGCCAAGGACGTATGGGCGATGGTGGCCGGCGTTCTGCTCATAGGCGTGATCAGGTTGATCCCGGTGCTGGGATGGATCGCGTTTGCCGCCGCGGGACTGGTAGGGTTCGGGGCCACCGTCAGCCGTCTGTGGGACTACTTTCAGCAACGGCGCGCCGCCCGCCCGGGACCGGGACAGACCATGCCGCCCTATCCCATGGACCCGTATCCCACCGCACCCTATCCCATGGACCCGTATCCCACCGCACCCTATCCGGCGGGACCGTATCCGGCCGGGCAGTACGCGCCGCCGGTGCCCTATCCCCCGGCGGGCTATCCGGCAGCGTACGGGCCTGCGGCCTATCCTCCGGCTCCGGACGCGGTGGCGGAGGTCGCGCCAACCGAGGTCGAGGTGCCCCCTGCGGGCGAGGCGGAAGCGCCGGCAGGGCCCGCGGCCGAGGCGCCTTCAGTGCCCGAGCCCGAGGCTCCAGCCGTGCCAGAGGCTGCACTCGAGCCGGCTAACGCCGAGCCGACCGTTGCTCCCGGGCAACCGACCTCCGAGCCGCGATTCCACCTCTGAGCCAGGGCGCGCGAGCAAGGTGATCGTGATGAAGACTCACGAGCAAATGGTCAGAGAATGGATGCAGGACCCGGCATTTGTCCAAGCGTACGATGGGCTGTATGCCGATGCGGTCGGCTGTCACCTCGAGATCAAGATGGTGCGCGTGCCATCGCGTCGTGGGGCCGCTCACCGAGACTGAGCTGCGGGCGCCGCTCGTTGGGGGTGAGGTCTAGCTCGAGGCCCCACGCGGTAGAATAGGCCCGTGAAAGACTTCGCCCTCTCGGTGCTCTCGCTTCTCGATCAGGCCGGCATAGACTACGCCGACGTCCGCGTCGTGCTGCGGCGGACTGAGGACTACCAGGTGAAGAACGGCACACTGGAGGCCTGGTCCGACGAGGAGCAGCTCGGCTTCGGCGTCCGGGTCCTCGTGAACGGGTTCTGGGGTTTCGCCGCCACGAACGAGTTGACCGCGGGCCAGGCCGCCCACACGGCGATGCGGGCCGTGGCCGTGGCCCGGGCGTCGGCGGTGGTGGGCGGCCGGAAGGTCCACCTGGCGCCGCAACGGGCGTCCGTGACCGACGTGAAGGGCCCCTGCATCGAGGACCCCTTCTCTCTCAGTCCCGAAGCCAAGATCGAGCACCTGCTTGCCGCGACCAAGGCCCTGCACTATCCCGGGGTCTCGTTCATGGTGGGGACCCTGGGGGCCATGCGCGAAGAGAAGGTGTTCGCGTCCACGGAGGGAGCTCTGATCAGCCAGACGCGTACCGAGGCCGGCGGGGGCGTCGCCGCGGTGGCGGTGGTCGCCGGCGACGTGCAGACCCGTTCGTATCCGTCGGCCGGCCTGGGCAGCTGGACTCAGGGCGGTTTCGAGACCGTCCGGGCCCTCGATCTGGCAGGACACGCGCCCCGTCTCGGTGAGGAAGCGGTGGCCCTGCTCTCGGCGCCGGTGTGTCCTCCGGGTGAAACAACGCTCATCCTTGACGCCGATCAGATGGCGATACAAGTGCACGAGTCGGTGGGGCATCCCACGGAACTCGATCGCATCCTCGGGAGCGAAGCCAGTTACGCAGGCACCAGCTTCCTTGCCCCGGACGACCGGGACCATCTGCGCTACGGTTCCGACCTGGTGACCATCGTGGCCGACGCCACCTGCCCCGGGGGACTCGGCACGGCCCCCTTCGACGACGAGGGCGTGCCGGCAAAGCGCGTCCAGCTGTTGGAGCGCGGCAGACTGACCGGTTTCCTCACCTCCCGAGAGACCAGCCCTCTTCTCGCGCAGGAGTCCGGCGGGGCGATGCGTGCATCCGGATGGAACCGCATCCCGCTTATCCGCATGACCAACATCAACCTGGAGCCACGGAATGGGACGCTCGCCGACCTCATCTCCGACACCGCGGACGGCATCCTGATGAGCACCAATAAGAGCTGGAGCATCGACGACCGACGCCTGAACTTTCACTTCGCTACCGAGATCGGATGGGAGATCAAGAATGGGGTGTTGGGCCGGATGCTGCGGGAGTGCACCTATACGGGCGTGACCCCGGCCTTCTGGAGCGGCTGCGACGCGATCTGCGGCGACTCAGAGTGGCGGCTGCTGGGCACCACGAACTGCGGCAAGGGCGAACCCGGGCAGACCATCCACGTCAGTCACGGAGTGGCTCCGGCCAGGTTCCGCGGCGTCTCAGTGGGACAAGACCGGTGAGCGGCCCGCAGGCACGGGACGGTGGTGCCCCGCGTGTGCGCTGCCACGCGCCGGTGCTCGGCCGTGATCGCGCCCTGGAATCGGCAGCCGAAGCCGTGCGCGCGGCCATGGCGGCGGGAGCCGACGAAGCCGAGGCCGTGCTCATGACCGAAGACTCCGGGCTGACCCGCTATGCCGCCAACCAGATCCATCAGCACGTCGCCGAACGGAACATCGAGGTGCGCGTCCGCGCGGCGGTGGGTTCGCGCGTCGCCGTGGCCGCCGGCAATCAGCCGACCCCCGACGCCCTTCGAGCAGTCGGGGAGCGCGTCGCGGCGATGGCCGCCCGCTCGCCCGAGGACCCCCACTTCTTCGGGTTGCCCGAACCGCCGTCCACCCCGTACCCGGATCAAACCACCTTCTACGATTCCACCGCCGAACTCGAGCCGACCGACCGGGCGGCCACCGTCCTGGGGATCGTGGAGCTGCTGCGCGGCGCCGGCGCCCAGGGGTTCGGGGCGGTCACCAGCGCGGTGAGCGAGCTGACGGTGGTCAACAGCCACGACCTGCACGCGTACCAGACCTTCACCGATGCCTGGGTCTCGGTGGTGGCTCAGCGCGGGCGCGTGACGGCGGGCGGGGCCAAGGCCCTCCAAGCTCTCACCACCGCCGATCGTTTGGGCGGAGCCCCCGAGCTACGCCCACCCGCGATGCGCCCCTCGAGTGGCTTCGCCACCAGCTGCCATCGCGACTGGAGCGAGGTAGACGCCGAGGCCGCCACGCTGCGCGCCCTGGCAAAGACATCCCTGGAGCCGCCGCGGCACGTTCCTCCGGGCAGGTACACCGTGATACTCGAGGAGGAAGCGGTCGCCGAGATGTTGGGGTTCCTAGCCTACGGCGCCCTCAACGGCCTGGAATATCTGGAGGGCAAGAGCCCCTTCGCGGGACGCCTCGGCGAGCGCGCCTACCCAGACTTCATCACCCTGCTCGATGACCCCACCGACGCCCGCGGCGCCAACATATCGGTCGACTTCGAAGGCACCCCCAAGGCGCCCCTCACGCTGATACGTGAAGGCACCCTCGAGCAGGTGGTCTGGGACGGCGCTACGGCCCGTCGGGCCGGCGTCACGACCACCGGCCACGCGCTCCCCGCTCCCAACCCCCACGGTCCGATGCCGCTCAATCTGGTGCTGTTGCCGGGCACGCACACCAAGAGCGAGTTGGTGTCCCAGGTAAAGCGGGGGTTGCTCATCACCCGCTTCCACTACGTCAACGAGGTCGATCCGGCCAAGACCCTGCTCACGGGCATGACCCGCGACGGAACCTTCCTCATCGAGGACGGGCACATAGCCGCCCCCGTTCAGGATTTGCGCTGGGTGAATTCCATAGAGGGAGTCCTGGCCCGCACCCGTGCGGTCGGCGACGCGGTGCGGCTGATCTCAACCGGACCCGGCTACGACATCCGCTTTCTCACCAGCAGCCTGGTCCCCACGCTGCTGGTCGACGACTTCGAGATCACGGGGTCGGCAGAGTAGGGGGAAGGCAGCTACCGGCGCGCTCCTTGTTGAGCGTCCACCTTGAGTACGATGGTGATCTTGGCCGTCTCCTCAAGAAAGGCCAGTTCTTCCGGAGAGGGCAGAAAGTCGGGAACGATCCTGAGATCGCCAAGAGGCTCCTGCGCCGGCGCCCGGCGAGGCCTACAAGGAAAGCGCGACAACACCCCCGACGACCGTGGCGATCCCGATCCACTGGGCCGCACCCATCGTCTCGTGCAGGATCGTGCGCGCTAGGAGCACGGTCACGATCGCATAGCCCGACGCGGTCACGGCCGCGATCTCGCTCCCCGGCCCCGTGCTCCCCGAGAAGAGGGCCAGATATCCACCCGCATCAAGCATGCCCTGAATAGCGAGCGGGGGCCACCAGCGGACGGGCACGGCCGGGCGGTGGCCGGTGAGCAGGAACAGCGGGACGAGGCCCACGAGCGCCACGAGCCGAGGCACCCAGACCGTCTGCAGGCTCCCGTATATGGGAACGGCGTGTTGACCGGCCGAGATTGCCAGAGCGAATGCGAGCGCCGCGCCCAGCGCGATCGCGACGGTCGCCCGCAGCTCGCGCCGATCGTGGACCCCGGGTTCTTCAAATCGACCCGCCGAGCGGGCGACAACGATGACTCCCGCCATGGTTAGCAGAAAGAAGACCCACTGGACCGCGGAGAGTCGCACACCCAGGACCAGGGCGATGGCAACCACCAACGCGGGATGCCCGCTTACGATCGGGGCCACGATTGTGACAGGCCCACGAGTCAGGCTCTGGTAGAGAAGAAGGGTCCCCAGGAGAGTCCCGACACCCGCCACACCAAGGAGCCCAACCCGGAGATCTCCAGGACAGTGGCGCTGCGCTGAGCCACACCCACGCTGTCAGGAAGATCGAAGTTACGACAAGCATACCCAGGAGCGCGTTCATGTATCCGACCGCCCCCCCGTGAACCGCGCGACGAAGTCGGCCGTACCCCAGCTGAACGCCGTCACGACGCCCCAGAGCCCCGGCGTCATCCTACGTCTCGCAGTGTGCGAATGGTGAGAGCTGCCATAGAATGGCCACGAGGTCGGGCCCATACGATGCGGGCCCGACCTCGGACATACCCAAGTGGCAGGTTCTAGCGAACGAGCAGAACCGGGACCGTCGCCGAGTGAACGACGTGCAGACTCGTGCTTCCCGCGAACAACGCCGTGGCAGCTCCGTGGCCGCGGCTTCCCATGACGATGAGATCCGCGCCGATCCTTCGAGCTTCGTCGCAGATCGCCTGCCCCGCATTGCCGGCAATCAGCTTCACGACCTTGACGGGCTGGATGCCGCGTTCAGCGACGACGCGAGCCGTCTCCTCCACAGCCCGCTCGGCCTCGGTCTCCATGGCCTGCGTGAAGGGTTTCCTGCCTTTGAGGGGAGCGTACTCGACAGCCACCCCCAGGACTTCTATCTCTGCGATGTTGCAGGCAGTGGCAAGCTCCGCAGCTTGGGCCGCCGCCTTCATAGCGTGCTCCGACCCGTCGGTCGCCATCAGGATCTTCGTGTACGGCACTGTATCTTCTCCTCCCTTTGAGCCCGGTCAGATCCGTCGAGTCACCAGCCCTAAGCCTCTACGGCACCTTGTTCTGCCAGCGCAACTTGAGGCACGGCAGGGGTACCGGAGGCTCTTCTGCTGTGAACCAGCGGAACCTCGGGAAAGCCTATCCCTTTGGGCATGAGGAACAAACGAGAGAGCACGAGGTAGACCAGACTGGCCAGGAGCGTGGAGGGGATAGCCGCTCCCGCAATCTTGAAGACCTCCGGTTGGGCCACGGCCAATGTGAACGGATTGTACATCCAGATGTCGAACCCCGCTCCCACCGCGAACGCGATGAAGGCGTACGGATTAATCCCCCACCAGTACCAGTACGCGCTGCCCTTCTTTGGCGTGTAGAGTTCCCGGAGGTTGACACGGTAGCGCTTCAGCATGTAGTCGACGACCATGATGCCACCAAGCGGCCCGAACGTAGCCCCCACCAGAGTGATGAACTTGTTGAACTGGTCATACGCCGCCGTCCAGAAGACCAGGATGATGACGAGGGCGTTGATGAGCACCGCCCAACTCCAGGGAAGCTTCGGCACCAGCACGCGCGCGGACAGCGAGACGATATACATCGTACACACAGCCGAGAAGATGTTGGCCCCGAACAGGAAGACAAGGTACATGCCGACCCAGACGCCGTTTGCTCCCTCGAGCAGATACACGGGATCGGTCACGCCGGCCGCCAGTGCGGCGAGGATCGCGGGGGCGGAGAGGATGCCCCAGGCGGGGCCCCAACCGATCAGTGAGCCGAAGTAGCCCACTTTCTCCCGCTTCGCGAGACGCCCGTAGATCGAGAAGCAGAAGACCCACGAGAAGCCCAGGCCGATGGCGACCTCACTCCCGATCATGTAACTCATGTCCGGGTTGGGATCGAAGCCTTCCGGGATGATATGCACCAGATTATCCCAGCCGTAGACGACTACGGTCCTCACGGTAAGAAGTATCAAGACCAGCACGATCGTTGGGGTCACAAAGCGGAAGAACCAGAACAGCACCGCTGCGCTCTTCCAGAGGATCAGGGCTGAGCAGCAGAAGGCGAGCACGCCCCACAGTCTGGCATCGGCCCAGAAGCCGGTCACGCCGAGGAACGAGAAGGCTTGGTTCACGGTCCGGCCGAACATGACCACGGGGATCGACGTCCAGATTATGTACATAAGGAACAGGAAGAACGGCAAGAGAATGATCGTGCCGACGGGTCCCCATGTGGCCCGCGCCAGTATGGACTGGTCCACCCCCCACCTGGTCACCATCTTCCCCAGGAACGCGTGGTAGAGCAGAGGGAACGTTGTCCCGAACACGGAGATGATCATCGCGGGCCAGAATGGGGCAGAGAAGCCGATGTAGGCCCCCGTCAACAACATCCAAGTTGCCACGCTGAAAGATATCTGGATCATGATCATGTCGCGCATGCCAAGCGTGCGCTCACCCGGCAGAGCTACCAACCGGCTCTTGGTTGCCTCCTCGGCCATTAGCCGGTCGACTGAAGATTCAGATGCCACGAATGACCCCCCTTAGTCTCATCAATTCGCGTGCGGTTATGCGATGCGGCGCCGTCATGTGTAAATGGGAAGGATGATGAATCGCCCTATCAGCCACAGTGCGTATAAAGCGACGCCGATGATGATGACGAACCACACCCAACTCGCCCCCATGGGCTCGATCGGTGAATCCTCGTCGCCTGGAAGAGCCAGCTCGTAGTATGTGTCCAACCTACGGTCTGTTTCTTCTAGCACCATCTGATTGACATCTATAGGGTCTATCGACTGTGAAGTAGCCACGTACCCCCCTCCTTGCTCGCTATCGAGGCTCCGTCTCGATAATTGCTTCTCCGCGCTCCCTGCTATGTATCAACCGGGTCACGAGATTTCCGCACTCACTCCTCCCTTCCCGCCGTCTCGATCCATGATACCAGCACACACAACCGGTCTCTACTATCCGAACCGGCACGCCCTCAGCCTGTCGGCGTGTGAAAGCTCTCCCCGCAGAACCCATTCCTCCGGAAGGTCCATGCGGCCGTTGCCCGCGATCACATCGCGGAGCACCCCGGCGTCTTCGATCCATCCCACCAGCAGGGCGCCCACGAGTCGCTCGCCCTTCAGCACGAGCTTGCGGTAGAGCACACGACCCTCCCGGTGGACAACCTCCCGAAGCTCAGAATCATCGTCGCGAACTCGGACAAGACCCAAGGAAGCCACGCGCAGACCAAACACCGTAGTGACGTTCTCGGGCAGGGAACCCTCGTAGGCCACCTCCACGCCGGCCAGGTTCGTCCCCGCGATTCGACCCTGCTCGCAGGCGCTGGTCCACGTAGGCACTGGTTCGGGAAGTCCGGTCAGCCGGTTCGTGCCTTCGGTCACGTCGCCGGCGGCGTAGACGTTCTCGGCGGTGGTCCGCATGCGCTCGTCGACGCGGATTCCCCGGCCGACCGCGACCGCTCCTTGGTCGACGAAGTCGAGGTTGGGGCGAACACCCTTCCCCACCACCACCACATCGGCTTCGACCTGCTCCCCAGAGCCGAGTGCCACGTGAAGCCCCACGCCGTTGCGGGTGATCGCCGTCACGCCGGCGCCAAAGATGAAGTTGATGGGAGCCTTCTCTTCGAGGTGCCGCTGAATGAGGCCGGCGGCCTGCGCGTCGACGTTCTGGGAGAGGATCTGGCGCGACGAGACAATGCCGGTGACCCGTCGCCCCGGACGGGCGAGTGCCGCGGCCACCTGCAGACTCACCAGCCCGCCGCCGACCACCACGACGCGCGCGGCGACCTCGGCACGCTCGCGGATGCGCCGAGCGTCCTCGATGGTGCGCAGGTAGAAAACGTCCCCCGCCACCTCTGACGCAAGGCCCTCCAGGCGACGGGGGGCGGCCCCAGTAGCGATGAGCAGACGGTCGTAGCCCACAGTCGTCCCGTCGTCGAGCAGAACCGTGTGTGCCCGCGTATCCAGTTCGGCGACGCTCCGGCCGAAGACCCGCTCGATGCGGGCCTCCTCATAGAACGCCCCATCGCACACGAAGAGCTTCTCCTCGGGGATCTGGCCGCGCAGGTAGTAGGTGGTCAGAACCGGGGAGTAGGCGTCGCAGGGCTCGCGGGAAACCGAGGTGACGGCCCCCTTGCCGCCGTGCGCGCGGTAGGCGCGCACGGCGGCAAGGGCGGCCGCACTGTTACCCAGGATGACAATGTGTTCGCTCATGACGCGGGAAACTGCCCGGCCGCTAAGCGAGCCCGAGCTCCTCACGCTTACCTTCGCCGATGTTGCCTTGGTTGTCCCAGCCGCGGAGTTCGTAATACTCGGGCAGCATCTCGGCGAGACGAACCACGTGCCCCTTCGCGGGGCCGTCGGGCATAGGCTCCTCGAGCATCCGCTTCGGTAGCGTGTCATCCTTGGTCGTGAGGCCGGCGCGGCGGTTGAAGAGGGTCTCGAGGTTGAAGATCCGCTCTCCGGTCCGCATGAACCCCTCGTAGCCGCCCATGTCGATGCCGGTTGCAGTCTCGAGAAGGTCGCGCATCTGGTCTTCGTCGACCATGAGGAAGAACATGAAGTTGCACATGCCGCAGGAGTCGATCATGCAGAACCAGTCCTGCACGTCTTTCACCAAGGGCGGCTTGTCGTCGTGGCGCAGGGGATCGAGTACTTCAAGGCCCCGGTCGGCGGTGAGACGCCAGTTCATGACTCCATAGAGATCGAGGTCCTGGGCTTCTCCACGGATGTGACACGCTCCCCGGGGGCCCGTAGCGTAGCCGAGACCCATGCCCTGCAGGCCCCGAGCGTCGTAGCTCGGGAACTCCTGCTTCTTGACGCCCATGAAGTATTCAGTGGTGCCGTACTTCTCGCCCATGCGGTAGGAACCTTCGGCAAGTACGTCCCCGAAGCCCTCGCGCTTGGCGATCATCTCTGTTAGTCGCACAACGGCGTGCGCGTCACCGAACGTCAAAGGGAAGCCGATGTCTTCTTGGGGGATGAGGCCGCGCTCGAACATCTCCATGGCGCAGGCGATGGAGTTGCCCGTGGAGATGGTGTCCATGCCCATCTTGTTGCAGATGAAGTTGGCTTTGGCCACGGCCGAGAAATTGTCGACCCCGCAGTTCGAGCCGAACATGCCGATAGTCTCGTACTCGGGCCCGGCGCCCAGGCCGGCGAAGTCGGGATCGGTCACCTTGGTCACTCGGCCGCAGGCCACCGGGCACCCCGGACACGCTACCCCCATGCGCCTGCGCACGGAGAGGGTGTCGGCCAATGTCTCTCCGGAGATCTTGTCGGCGTAGTCGTTGACCCCGGTTTGGAAGTTGCGGGTGGGGAGCACGCCGAATTCGTGCACCAAGCTGAGGACCCCAGGGGTGCCGGTCTGATGGAACTCCTCCACGTACTCGTAGTCGAGCGTCTGGTAGGCCGCGTCGACCGCCTGGTAGAAGGCGGCCCGGTCGGCGACCTTCACGCCCTTCGTGCCCCGGACAGCCACGGCCTTCAAGTTCTTCGAACCCATGACCGCGCCCACGCCCGAGCGTCCGGCTGCGCGGCCGGCGTCGTTCATGACACAGGCGTAGCGCACGAGCTTCTCTCCGGCGGGGCCGATGCAGGCCACTTTCGCCCGCAGAGAGGTCACGTTCTGGACGGCCTTGATGGTCTCTTCGGAGTCGAGGCCCCAGATGCCGTCGGCGTCCCGAAGCTCCACCTGTTCGTCGTCGATCCACAAGTAGACGGGCTTCTTTGACTTGCCTTCGAGAATGATCAGATCGTAGCCCGCGTATTTCAGGCTGCAGGCGAAGTCACCGGCAGCGGTGGAGTTGGCGATGGCCCCGGTGAGCGGCGACTTGGTCACCACGACGTAGCGGTTGGCTGCCGGGGCGCCCGATCCCGTCAGGGGCCCAGTCACGAACAGCACCTTGTTTTCCGGGCTAAAGGCGTCGATGGCGGGATCGATCTCGTCAAAGAGGTATTTCACCCCTAGACCCCGGCCACCGATGAAGTTCTTGGCTTTCTCCCGGTCGAGGTCTTCGACCGTGATCTTGCCCTTGGTGAGATCGACGCGTAGGACTTTCCCCATCCAGCCGTACATGGCTTAGGCCTCCTGGTAGGCGGTGAGAAGCGTGTCGGCCACCCTCTGCTTGCGGTCGAGCATATCTTCGGCCGCATCGTTGAAGGTGAGGGCTCCCCGGGCGCAGAACTTCACGCACTGGGGCACGCCGTTGCAGAGGTCGCACTTCTCGGCCACCAAGGCGTCCCCCACCGTGATGCAGCCGTACGGACAGGCGAGCACGCACATCTTGCAGCCCACGCACTTCTCGTCGGATACGGTGACCACGGTGGCTCCAGTGAGGTGGTCGGTACCCTTGGTGATAGCCCCGGCCGGGCAGATGCGGGCACACCAGGGGTCTTCGCATTGGCGACACAGAACAGGGACGGCCATCTCCTGTTCCAAGTAGACGGTCTTGTGGATCCGAGCTTTCAGCGGGTTGAACTCGCCGTGGTGCCGGAACGAGCACATGAGCTCGCAGACACCGCACCCGGTGCATTTGTCGATGTTGACGTTGATCATCTTGGTCACGTACTCATCCTCCTGTTTCTCGCTCGGCAACCGACTCAGCGCTACGAGACCTGCCGTCTCTGCATGAAACCTCCTCTTATCCGCCCGCCATCGGCGGGACGACCGCCACCACATCTCCCGGCCGGACGGTGGTATGCAGCCCTTCGAGCAAGGCGATGTTGCGTCCATTGACGAGCACGGTGACATCAGGCCGCAGCGCCCCAGGGGCGACGAACACACCCTTGGATTTCTCCGCCGTGTCGCACACGTGCACCAGCAGCCCCTCCACATCGGCGGCCGCCTCTGCGGGCACGCCAACATCGCCCGCGCCGAACAGCTTCTTGGTGATACTGAAGAAGCGCACCGTGATGCCGGGAACGGAAGACGTCATCAGCGTGACCGCCGGAGCGAGGCGCGCACCGCCGCGGAGCCGCGCTTCCTCTCGCACGAATCCTCATCCGAATACACGTATGAGATCGCTCCCGGCTCGCACAGCCGGACGCACTCGGGTTCGCCCCCGCAGTAGTCGCACTTCGCGCTGACCCGGGCCACCTCATCGTAATGAGCGTGGCCGAACGGGCAGGCGTTCACGCAGGTCTTGCAACCGATGCACCGGTCACCATCGATGATCACCCGCTGTTCGTCCGTCTCCCGGTGGCATGCCGTCGTCGGACAGGCTTGGGCGCACAAGGGAGTCTCGCAATGATTGCAGCTGAGCGGGACGAATACGCTGTCGTGTGCTCGGTACACCTTGATATGCGACCGTTCGAGATCCGCTTCGCCCGTGTGGGCCAGAGCGCAGCCAACCATGCAGAGCAGGCATCCGGTGCACTCGTCCTCGGCTATCATCAACACGCGACCGTCCATGTCATCCGCCGCCCATCGGCCGAACACCCTCACCCGCCGGGCTGGAGCGAGTGCAGACCTCGCCACTCGCCCAGTCTGTAGAGGGGGGGAAGCTCCTTGACTCCGATTCCGAGGACGGCCAGCCTCAGAACGAGACCTCCGACTAGGATGCTGAGCGCTGCAACCGTGGCAACTACCATCGAGTCGGCCAGAATATTGGCGAGATCGAGTGCCAGTGGGACCCCCAGGGCGCACCCGACGACCCCGATCCAGAACGCGTACCGCCATGCGCCACGGAGGAGGATCCGTGCCGACAGGGCGGCTTCAGGCTTCCCCCGCTTGAGCGACCGGACGTATAGCACGAGAACCACGGCCTCGATCGCGATCAGAACAGGCTCGAGCAGCTCGATCGCGTGCACAGTTCTCTCGGCCGACGCGGCATCTCCCCCGACGACAGAGAAGATCACGGACCCGATCAGGACCGCCATGGAACCGGTGGAGAGAGCCGACACCAAGAACAAGAGCGGAACGAGCGGAGCGCTCCATGCCAAGATGTACGTCATCGAACGGAGAAGGATGCCAGTGTAGACCGCCGTCCCAAGGGCGGTCGCCACCGCGATCACCTCCACGATCCGCCATAGAGGCAGAGCGACATCCCTCCACTCAGGAGCGAAGACGGAGACCGCCGCCACCACGAAGGACAGAACGATGAACGAGAGGAGGATGCTGAAGCCGCGGGCCATCCACGAGGTCCGTAGGTTGTTTCCGGCGGTGAAGAAACGCCACCAGTTGCGGCCGAGGTCGAGGATAAGAAGAGATGCGCCCACACCAGCGACGAGCGGCCCCCACAGCACCAGCGCCTTGGACCAATCCCAGACCCACTCACCCACGAGGCTCGCGCTTGCCCGCGGGAGGCCCAACCCCAGCCAGTCGAGAACGACCGCAACCGCGAACGCCCCCGCCCCGAGACCACCCAGATAGAGATACCCCGCGATCGGCCACCGCCATACGTGCTGGGGCTTGGCCGCGTATGCGCCGGGCGCGGCTTCCTCGACCAAACGCGGGTAGCGGGCCGACAGCTCTTCGATGGTACCGATTGCGGACTTGGGGCCGGGGCTCAAGCGACAACGGCCTTCTCGCCGTCCGCCACACTCTCCTGCCCGTTGCCGGAACCGCCGGTCGTGCGGCCCGCCAGCGACCGCTTCTCCTCCGCGTCCATCAGGATGTGGGCAAGGGTCGGGTCCTTCATGGCCCGGGCCGTCTCTCCCTCGGTGCGCCCCGGCAGGATGCCGAGAGCAGCCAGGTCCTGGGCCACGTCGCCCAAGCCGTATTCGATCAGGGTCTCCTTGTAGGGGATACCCGTCTCGAGGTCCCACCCCCGGATCAGGTAGTACTCGCTCTTCATGCGCTCGAGACCTGCGCGGCTCGTGCCGAGCTTGCCCTTCCAGTAGCCATGGGCGACCTTCTTGTCGAACTCTTTCTCGGGGATGGTGTCGTTCTCGCGCCGGCGACCCATCTTGCACTCGAGGGCCCGCTCCAGGTTGCGCATGCGGAGCGACGCGGTGACCAGCTCTTCCGGCGATACGGTGCGCCCCAGGCCGGCGGTCAGCGCTTTGGCGTAATGGGGCGCGTCGATGTACATGTACAGGAACTTCGTATGCCACTTGCACGTGCCGACCGTGTCGGGCAGACCGATGGTCATGCCCATGTCGTGTACCAAGCCGGCCTTACCCTTATAGCCTTCAGGATCGGCGGCCTCCGGCGTACCTCCCAGCCGGATGGCCTCGGCGGTCTCGTGCTCGATGAAGACCTGCTTCTCCTCATCGTTCCAGATGGGGTAGATCGGAGCCGAGACGATTCCGAACTCGCTCATGTCCAGGTCGGAGATGAGGTCCGAGCGCCGGCCGACAGAATAGGCCAACGCCTGGCCGTGGAACCGTCCCACGATGCCGTACATCGGGTTGTTGTTGACCTGCATGGCGTGGTAGTACGTGCTCTCCCCGCCGCGCTTCTCGAGCGTGATCATGTCGTCCATGAAGTCGGCCGCCACCTGCATGCCTTGCGCCAGGATGTCCCCGAAGCCCTTGCGGTTCACGATGTTCCAGAAGGTACCCTCGATGGCCTCGGCGTTGCCCCACTCCATGCGGTAGCCATCGGTGATTGACTCGTCGATGATGCCGAGCTCCCACAGGGTCATCAGCCATTGCAGGATAGTGGCCACCGAGGTGTTGTCCACACCCTGCTTGTGACACTGCATGACCATCCGGTACCAGAGCAGTTCGTCGTAGTTGCGCAGCTCAGCGCCCAGCTGAGGATACAGCTCGCAGGAGATGATGGTCGCCCCGGCATCCGGGACGTTGTAGGCCTCCATGCAGTGCACCGGGCAGCCCATGCAGCCGGTCCGCTTGTAGCCGTAGCGCTTGTTGAAGTCGCTGTACTCGAACTTGCCGTCGAACGACGGGGCCGTCTCGTGGGCGTCGCCGCCGCATTCGATGCCACACTGAACGTAGGCCAGTTCGTCTGCCAGCAGCCCGATCTCGTGGTACTCGGCATACGCCTCCGTTCCCCGGATGTGCATGTGTGCCTCGGCGCAGGCCTCGAGGAAGGCGTCAGGGTCGGCGACCGCAATACCTTTCGTGCCCCGAACCACGATGGCCTTGCAATTCTTCGAGCCCATGACCGCGCCGATTCCGGTGCGCGAGCCGGAGTTGCCGATGTTCGAGTGCACCGATGCGTACGTGACCAGGTTCTCGCCAGCCGGACCGATGGAGACGATCTTGTAGTTCTCGTTCTTGAGATCGGAGCGGATCTTGGCCTGGGCCTCGTAGTTCGGCAGGCCCCAATAGGGCCGGGCGTCGCGGATCTCGACCCTGTCGTTGCGGATGTACAGGTACACCGGGTGCGGAGACTTACCTTCCAGCACCACGTGGTCCCAACCCGCGTTCTTGAGTTCCACCGACCAGTCACCGCCGAAGCTGCAGTCGCCGATCAGACCGGTCACCGGGGACTTGGTCATCACGTCGGTGCGGCTGCATCCGGGGAAAGTGGTGCCGGTAAGGGGCCCCGTGCCGAAGCAGACGATGTTCTCCGGGCCGAATGGCTCGGTCTTCGCGTCGACGGCTTCGTAGAGCAGGCGGGCGTTGGTGCCCCGCGCCCCCACATACTTCGACGCGTACCTTTCGGTGGGAACGATCTTGATCTCACCCTTGGTGAGGTCGACCCTGAGGATCTTGCCCCCGTAGAGATATGACATAGTTGCTCCCTCCCTGACCCGGGCTCAGACGACGGCCTGCGTACTGGCCGTACGCAGGTGCTCGAGATACTTGTCCGCCATGTCCCGCTTGCGGGTCATGCTCTCTTCCTCGGCAGAGACGAACTGGATGGCCTCTTGCGAGCAGTACTTAACGCAGGTGGGGTCGCCGCCGCAGAGATCGCACTTGTCCGACTTTCCCGTGCGCGGGTCGACCGAAGGTGCACCGAAGGGACAGACCTCCACGCAGGTGCGACAGCCGAGGCACTTGTCGGTGTCGACCACGACCGCGTAGGTCTCCAGGTTGCGGCTCAAGGCACCGGCCGGGCACATGGCCATGCACAGGGCTTCGTCGCACTGCTGGCAGACCACTGGGATCGTCGTGATGACGTTGTCCCTTTGTGACCGCACCACGTGGATGCGAGACCGGGCGGGGTTGATCTCCCCGTGATTTTTTAGTGAGCAGAAGAGCTCACACGTACGGCACCCGGTGCACTTCTCGGGCTCGACCATAAGGCGGCCGTATTCCGGCTGCTGCTGCCGTCCCTCGTCCACGGTTCTCATGCTCCCCATTGCGACACTGCTCTCGGCCATGGATCACCACCCCAGTCAGGTCTCTTGCCTCGACTTGCCGGCCTTCATCCGAGAACTCCGGGCCTCGATCCGCCGCGTCTAACGCTGGCGTGCACCAAACACCCGCGATCTCGAGAGGGGCACCAGGCGGAACAACGAGCCCTCCGAGCATGCGGAAACGCTGCCGCCGACGTTCGGAGCCCCCCAAGTGCACAACAGTCTACTCCACCGACCGATAGTGCGCGAGGTAGTAGATTGGGGGAGGAAAAGGTAGTATTTCCTACCATTGTTCGGGTAGAGTGGGAAGCAATTGTCACAATCTCGCCGACGGCGGAGTACGGCCTCTTACCTGTCGACGTCGGAAACATGTGTGTGTGATGAGCAAAGGGGGACGGCGCCGTGGATGACGCCAACGCGGAACGACAAGACGCCGAAGGCTGCGGTGTAGCGGACGAGGGCCATGACGCCGCACGCTTGCCATCGGGAGGACTGCTAAGGCGATGTCAGCGCCTGCGGACACTGATCGACACCATCTACGACGCGTACTACGACTGGGACATCGAAAAAGGGACGATCGACTTCTCGTCCCAGCTCGTGTCGCTTCTCGGAGTGGAACCGGACGCTCTTGGCACCTTCTCGGGCTGGGCCGAACTGCTGCACCCCGACGACCGGGAAGCGACGCTTCTGAACCTCGAGAGATCGGCCCAAGAAGCGGGCAGGTTCACCGATGAGTACCGCATACGTCGCGCCGACGGCACCTACGCCCTCATCCGGGACCGAGGCGTCACCCTGCGGGACGACAGCGGGCGCCCGGCTCGGCTGGTCGGCGTGATGCGTGACATAACGCAGGAACACGAGGCCGAGCGCGCCATGCGAGAGTCAGCCGAGCTCTACCACACCCTCTTCGAGTTGGCGATCAACCCTGCCTTTCACGTCGATCGGGCCGGCCGATACGTGAACACCAACCAAGCCGGAGCCGCGTTCCTGGAGTCGACCACAGAGGAACTCCACGGTCAGACGGTCGAGACTCACTGGGGCAGCGAGACTCTCGACGCCATACTCGCCGTGCTCTCCGAGGGAGTCTCAGCGGCACGGCTCGACGTGGAGGCATTCGTGAACGGATCGACGCGAGCCGCTATCCTCACCCTCGTGCCCTGCCGGATCGGGGGCGATCTGGCGTGCTTCGTTCTCGCTACCGACATCACCGAGCGCCAGAATCTCGCCAGGACTCTGGAAGAGAGCAACATCGCTCTCCGGGTCATCCTGGAGCAGCGCGACCGCTCACGCGAGGATCTCGAGCGGGCGGTAGCCGACAACGTCGAGAGCGTAGTGCTGCCTCTCCTGTCTCGACTCTCCTCTCGGATTGCCGGGGAACCCGGAGCCGTCCTTCTCGACACTGCCATGCTGAACCTGCGAGAGATCGTTCGTCCGTTCGCTCTCGTGCCGGAATCGGAGGGCGGAGTCAACCTCACCCGCCGCGAGCGCGAGATAGCCAATCTCATCCGGGCGGGCAAGTCCAGCGCTGAGATAGCGCAGGCCCTCTACATCTCGTACGAGACAGTGGCCTTCCACAGGAAGAATCTGCGAAGGAAACTCGGGCTGGACGCGCGCGGGAGGCGACTCGCATCCCATCTGGCAGACACCAAACCGGGTCCGGGCGAGACCCGGTAGACTGGCGAGACCCGGTAGACCGTCGGGTCCGGGTAGACCGGGAGCCTTGCCTGCCACGCGCCGCGGCGCGAGACGTACAGGCCTAGCTCAGCGCCCGGTGCAACACCTCCACCGGATGCACCACGGGCCGTCCGGTACCGTGCTCGATCTGCGAACGGCAGGAGATACCACAGGCCACCACCTGCCCGTCGAGCTCGTCCAGTCGACGGAACAGTTGCGCCCCGATGGCCGCAGACAGCGCCGAATACTCGGCCTTGTAGCCGAACGATCCCACCAGTCCGCAGCAGAGGGCTTCCACCTCGACCACCGTGGCGCCGGGCACCAGGCGCAGCAGCTCCGCCGGGACTGATCCCAAGCCCAACGACTTCTGATGACAATGACCGTGTACCACGAAGGTCTCGTCGAGAGCGCCCAGCCGCAGGCGCAGCCGGCCTTCGCGCGCCCGGAGCAGAAGATACTCGGTGACGTCGAACGAATGTTGTTCGAGGGCGGCGATGCGGGCGTCGTCGGCCATCGGCGTGGTCTCCAACAGGCGCCGATAGTCGTCGCGCAGCGCGGAGAGACAGGAAGGCTCGATGCACACGATGTCGTAGCCTTCGTCGATCAGGCGGCCGAGCTCCCGTAGGTTCGCGGCCGCCCAGGCCCGCGGGTGCGTCAGATCCCCGTGGCTCATCGCGGGACGGCCGCAGCACTCGTTGTGGGCCAAGACCACTTCCACACCCGCGCGCTCGAGAAGCCCCGCCGTGGCTTTGCCGACCTCGGGCAGGTTGTGGTTGACAAAGCAATCCACGAACAGCGCCACCCGGTCGCGCACACGCGGTGCGCCGGTAGTGACACCCGAGCCCGGCCGGCCATGCGGCGCGACGCCACTGGGGCTTCTATCGACCGGGCTCACCCGCACCGCGCCGCGGCGCCGGAACCAGGCCTCCAGGCTCTCGCGCTCGTAACGGGGCAGGTCGCGGGTCGGGTCCACCCCCAGCAGGCCGAGCGGGGCCCTGCCTGCGGCCGTGCCGAGCAGCGGGTTCACCACAGTCGCCATCGCTCCCAACACTGACCCCATCAGATCCGCGCGCGAGAACACCCGGTCACGCACTGGTGTGCCGAACTCCCGGTGGTTGCGCTCCTTGATGACCGTGTTCAGCCAGGGGATGTCGATCTTGAGCGGGCAGACCTCGGTACACCGCGAACAGGTCGTGCATAGACTGTTGATGTGTCCGGCCTCGACGTGCCCCTTGGTGATATACGTCCAAGCGCAGCCGATGCCGCCTGGGTACGGATCGACCCCGTAAACGTGGCCGCCCACCAGCGTGTACGGCGCGCAGGCGTTGAGACAGGCGCCGCAGCGTACGCAGTAGAGGGCCTCGCGCAGCTCCGGATCCTGGGCGGCGGCAGCGCGACCGTTGTCGAGCACTACCAAGTGGAACTCACGCTCCGGAGTATCGGTGGCCCGGCCGAAATCGACCACGTCGGTGTTGGGCATGCCCGTGATCAGCGACACGTAGCTGGTCAGCAGCTGTCCGGTGCCGCTGCGAGGCAGCAACTCCAGGAACACCGCCAGATCGCTGAGGCGACGGATGATCTTCTCGCGCCCCACCAGGGCCACGTGGATGGGCGGCAGCTGACTGGTCAAGCGGATGTTGCCCTCGTTCTCGCAGAGGAGCAGCGACCCGGTCTCGGCCACGACGAAGTTCGCCCCGGTGACGCCCATGTCGGCGGTGAGGAAACGCTCGCGCAGGTCTTTGCGCACCAGGCGGGTGAGTCCCTCGGCATCCTGGGGCGGATCGAGCACAGCCATGGTGTCGGCGATGAGCTCGATCACCTGCTCCTTGGTACGGTGGATGGCCGGCACCACCAGGTGGCTCGGGCGTTCCCCCGCCAGCTGGATGATGCGCTCGCCCAGATCGGTCTCGACCACCTCGATGTCGAGTTCCTCGAGGGCCTGGTTGAGGTGGATCTCTTCGGAGGTCATCGACTTCGCTTTGACCACGCGGCGGACGCCCCGCTCCTGTGCCAGGCGCGCGATGTAGGCGCAGGCATCGGCGGCAGTGGCCGCCCGATAGAGGGTGCCCCCGTAGCCGGTGACCTTCTCCTCGAGCAGGTCGAGAAGCTCGTCGCCGTCGGCCAGGGACTCTTCTTTGATAGCCCGCGCCTGAGCGCGCACGCCGGCGAAATCGAACCCGGCGAAGGCCGAGGATCGTCGCGCGTAGAGCACATCCATGGCATTGCGAAGGGCCCGCCGCAGGGTGGGATCGGTCAAGGCCCGCTCGATCTCCCGGCGCAGGTCGCGTGTCGCCGCCACCTAGACCGCCTCCCCCACGATCACGACCACGTCGAGCCGCACGGGGCCATGCACCCCGAGAACCGACATCATCTCGATGTCGGCGGTGCGCGACGGCCCGGTGACGAACACCACCTCGCCGCCCAACTCGGTGAACCTCTCGGCCACTACGGCCAGGCCCTCCGCCAGAGAGGCTCGAATGTCTTCCTCGCGCACCAGCACCACGTGCCGCGGCGGCAGAGCGGACAGCAGTCCGCCGTTCCCGCCGCTCGGGCCGACCGCCACCGATCCCGAAGCTGCCACCGCGACCAAGGAGCCGGTAATCGCCGCTCCTGCCTGCCGAAAGGCCTGCTCCAGCGACGGCCCCCCGGGCGAAACGGCCAACGCCTCTCTCGTGCCCACCACAGCATGCACGCCGTGGACCTCAAGTTCCGGCACCAGATATGCGTGGTCGGCTGCGACCAGCACCAGCGGCTCTCCGGCAAGCAGAGCTGTCAGCGTTCGGCCAACGCCGGCGGCCGTCGTCGTGGTGACGACGGCCGCCGGCGCACGCGCGGATGCCATGAATCGCTCGGTTAGAGGGTTGATAGCGGTGCCCCCGGCGATCTTGGTCGGACCAACCACCATGCCCATTCAAGCACACCACTCGTGGCTGGACCACACGTGGCCCGCACGTGCGCTACACCACCTGTACCACCGCCCGAGCGACCACCATGAGCACTGACCCGGCCACGACCGTCGCGATGAGGCTGCGCGTGCGCAGGGCCACGAGGGTGGTCGGTATGGCCACGATCAGTTCCAGGTTGTCCCGGTTGACGGCGAGGATCCCGCCCGGCGCCAGCAGGAGCGGCACCACGAACGCGGCCAGCACCGCCACGGGGAAACCCTCGAAGAAGTGGATGAGCAGAGGGGGCAACCGGCGGCCCGAAAGCGCGAGCAGCGGGAGCACCCGCGGAATGTAGGTGACTACCCCCATCGCCGCGAACAACGCCAGCAGCCTCACGCAACCTCCTCGTGGTCGGCCAAGACCTCAGACCGATGCCCCACAGTCACGAAGAGCAGTCCGACCGCGCTGGCCAGCAACGTGGCGGGGATCACGGCGCCGGTACCCATCCCGACGAGCCGCAAGACAAGGGCCACGGCGCCCGCGGCAACGGCCACCGCAACTTCGCGACGCCCGTGGATCTGCAAGGCCAGCAACCCCAGGAACATAGCCACCAGCGCGTAGTCGAGGCCGAAACGGGCCGGGTCGCCGATGAACGATCCCGCCGCCACCCCAAGCGCCGACCCGGCCACCCAGGAGAGTTGCGCTGTGCCCTGCAGTCCGGCGACGAACCCGAAGGGCAGGATTCCACCCGTGCGGGGATCGGTCGGCCTGCCCATAGCACCGCGGGTTCGTAGGAGCCGGGAGATAACCACGAAGCTCTCGTCGGTCAACTCGGCTGCCAGCCAAGCGAGACGGCCGTGGCTCATGCGCCGAAGGCGGGGCGACAGCGCAGACGAGTAGAGCATGTGGCGCAGGTTGACGAGGAAGGTCGTCGCCACGATGGCGGCGGCCGTGGCCCCCTGGTCGAGCAACGAAACGGCGATGAACTGGGCCGAACCCGCGTACACCATCACCGACATGGCGATCACCGCCCATCCCGGCAGGCCGGCGGCCGTGCCGAGCACGCCGTAGGCGATCCCGATGGGCACGTAGCCGAAGACGATGGGGAGGGCCTCGCGGGCGCCACGCAGTCGTGACAGATCGGGCGACCGGTGGTGCATCTCATTCCGCTCCGTCACGTCCTGTGGGCCTCCTCGCCGACTCACCAGATCCTTTGCTCCCCGCAAGGCTCCGCTTTTTCTATTGGTCATTATTGCACCGCGGGGTGAACACTCGATCACGGCTGATAGGTGGCCACTCAGTAGAGAAGCTGCCTACCGCACCGACTGCGAGCAGGTTCGCCACGGTTTCGTGCCTCGAGCCTCCGCCCCCCCCCGGGGAAACCCCCCCCCCCCCCCCCCCCCCCCCCCCCCCCCCCCCAAACCCCCCCCCCCCCCCCCCCCCCCCCC
>Ga0172370_10001720_pt1 | contig 32847 bp, 34 predicted proteins | sample LakKiv5m_FD_114538 | JGI IMG/M metagenome (GOLD analysis project Ga0172370, IMG submission 114538) | Freshwater microbial communities from Kabuno Bay, South-Kivu, Congo - kab_022012_11.5m | ecosystem: Environmental > Aquatic > Freshwater > Lake | place: Democratic Republic of the Congo...
CCAATATAAATCAAGGAGCAGGGGACTTACGAGGAGACCGCCTATAAGGAGCAGCCTCGGTGCAAGCAAGTAAGTCATCTCTCTCCAAGAAGACAGACTGTACAATCCCTCGCTTCGAACTTTGATACTCCGATCGAGTCTTTTCTTTCTCCGGTCTTGCGCAGCCATCAGACTCTTTCCTCCAGCTCCTTCTGTCTGCCCAGCAATCCCGATGGCTTCAACAACAGGACGAGAATGATGGTACCCACCAACACAACGGATTCCCACAAAGCCCCGAAGAAGAAAGTGCTCAGCTTCACGGCGAATCCCACCAGAAATGATGCTAAAACGGTACCACTCCAACTCCCCAGTCCGCCTATTATGCAGACAGCAAGGGCGTAGATGAGGACATGGTAGCCAGCCTCCACGGTTATGTTACCTAAAGGGAGAATGATTATAGCGGCCAACCCAGCCAGGGCTGAGCCAATGGCCATCGAAGCCATGCCAGCCCTGTTGGAGTTTATTCCCAGCATCAACGCAGCCTGTTCATCCTGAGCGATGGCACGCAAAGACAGGCCGATCTTGGTATGATGGGTAAAGAGCCACAGGATCGCCACTAAGACCGCCCCAGTTGCTACGACCATTAAGCGCTGGTAATCCACAAAGACGCCAAGAACTTGGATCTTGCCTTCAAACAACGGTTTCAAGAAGTAGTTTGGGCCTATGAATCCTTTGAAGCCCCCGATGCCTTGCAGCCGCAAACCCTCCAGAATAATGAGCCCACAGGCGAAAGATGCAATGATTTCAGAGGTCGGCATTCCTCTGAGTCGAATCAACACAAGGCGGTACAAGGCCATTCCCACCACTGAAGCCACCACCAGGGAAATCCCGATGGCCAGGCCGTAACTAATGTGTAAATCATTGATGCAGGACCACGTCACGAAGCCGACTAGAACATAGATGGACCCGTGAGCGAAATTGGGCACACGACTGACTCCATAGACAAGGCTGAAACCTACGGACATTAGCACAAACGTGACGCTGCTGATCAAGCCATAAACCAGTACCGTTTCCATCTCAACTCCCTTTGGATCGGTTTCGCGCGTACCTCCTCATTTCGCTGAAATGCCTTCACCGTCTGTATATGGCACCCTTGTAAGTTTCCTACTTAGATCCAAGGGTATTACAAGCTTCTTGTCAAAGATGTTACTTGTTCATCCACGGTGGCAGCTTGATTTCGCCCGTGGCAGCGGCATCCGGAAAGACTTGAACTCGCTTTCCATCCTGCCACTGGACCCAGCAGCCTAGCACGCTCGTCTTTGGATCGTAACCGTACACCACCTGATGGTTCTCGTTGAAGCGGATCGTGCCGCGGACGGCTGGGAGATTGGTCTTTTCCAGGGCTGCGATGAGGGCATCGTCATCTAATTTACCCGCCCTCTCTATCGCGTCTTTGAGCACGTACATTGACTCATAACCGCTTACACAGCCCGTGCTCCGCGGGGGAACGTTCCACCGCTTCAGAAAGGCGTTATAGAATTCCATGGCCTTCGGTGTTGCCTTTGTAGGTACGTTACCTGTTTCAGAGAGGGTGACGATAGAATAGGCGCACTTGCCGTCAGTGGCTTTCCAGAATCCCGGATCCTCGGCTGCACCTATGAATCCCACGGGAAGGGCTTTCACCTCCATTGAAGCCCATTGTTTGAGCAGGATGGAGGTCTCAGGGGCGTACGCCCATATGAAAAGGATTTGTGCGCCGGAGTTCTTGCAGTCTGTCAGTGCTTGTGCGTAGTCAGTGGCCCCGATGGGGTGTTTGTCATGACCCACGACCTGCCATCCCTGCTTCACAGCTAGGGCCTCGACAATCTCAGAGGCCTTTCTGCACATCAGGCTGTCATCTATAGATATGAAGAGCTTGTCAAACCCGTACTTCTCTTTCATTCGGGCCAAAACGTCCAGAGCCTCTTTAATATACCACTTTACGCTTCCACTCTCTCGGAAAGAATATCGGTACTTCTTCGGATCTTTGGCAAACTTGTCCTCCCAACTAGGCGTGTAACAGCCAATGCTCACGATGTCGATCTTCTTGTAGCGCGCAAAGAGATCCATTGCAGCCATACCGCACTCTGACATACAAGGCCCGCCCGCCACTAGAGGCACCTTGGACTGTAGAATGAGTTTCTCGATGGCTAACAAGACTGCGCTGGTCGGCACGCCTGGTTCTTCATCTCTGCTGTCGATAATCTCGAGCTTCAAAGGCCTCTTGGTTTCCCCCACGTTCACTCCGCCAGCGGCATTGATCTCCTCCGTGGCAAGGATCATCCCTCGCTCCCCGTTCTGACCGTAGTTGCTGGCTCGAGGAATGGGAGCTCCCACCACTATGGGCTCCGCTTCCGCGGCCAAGGCCTGGAGTGAAACTCCGGGAAAGACCCCGAAAAGGGTTGCGGTTAGCAACAGAATAATGGGTAAAGATAAGCGCTTGTTCATGAGATCTCTCCTTTCCCGTTATGTATCTAGAATTTAAGGATTTGGCCAACATGAGGAGCTGGCCCTAAATCTGTTGCCAAAATCAAGGAATTGGGTCAGTTCGTATGGCCTTTACTACAGCTCTTCCCACTTGTAATCTATGATCTCAGTCAATACACCATTGAGATTCTTAGGATGGATAAATGCGAACTCGCAGTCTCTGAATGGCCTGGCAATCTCGCCCCGTCTATTAGGTATCAATTGATACCCCTTATCCTCAAGCTGTTTGATCGCGAGGCGAGTATTCTCGACATTGAAGCTTATGATCATGACACCCTCGCCCCGCTTTTCGATAAACTTAGCGACGTCCCCATCAGGAGTGGTTGACTCCATCAACTCGAAGCCCACGTCACCCACCCAGTATCTCGCGACACGAATGTTTTCCGGCTCGTCCACATAGGCATCATCGGGGCCGGATTTCCCCAAGAGCAGCTCCCACTTCTTACGAGCGTTATCCAAGTCCCTGACTGCGATACAAATATGGTCAATCTTGTTTATTTTCATTGCGATTCTCCTCACTCCAAGAGCTTGGGCCAACAAGCACTTGCGGCCTTCCCCACCACTTTATCCTACAGCGGAAAGCTACCCTGGAACTCTGTGCAACAGCGCCGGCCCCACGACACTGCTCTAGATCCCTCTCTGTTCAAAGACGTTATTGCCCGGTACGGTCGAGGAATAAACACCAAAGCCCTTCTTGGTCATAGCAGATAAGCCCGACCACCATGCTCCATTGTCCTGATTCCCGATCATCGCCCCTGTCCAAGTTCCTCTACGTGGTTGAGACGCCTCTTAAACCTTTTCTTCAAAGTTTTGTGGACACCGGCCGAATGGACGAGGGCCACCAGCGTGAAATGATTCTTATGTCTGCAAACTATCCTGGGATAGGTCGGAATCCGAGCGAAGATGTTCCTACTATATACCTTCTTAGCCAACGTTTCCACATTGTTTACGGAAAAATTTGCAGACCCTAAGATTTGGCATACGGCCCGTCACCACTGTAGCAATTCTCCAAACTTATCACGAGACCAGTTTGCCCACTCGCAATAATACCTCGGTGGCCGTGTTCTCATTTCGAGGTGACCTTGCCGGAAAGTGATGAAGGCACGAAGATGATTTTTGAACGGATTTCATGATAAGAGTCGCCTCATGGAGAGGGGGATTACCCATGGCCCGGATAAGAGGACAAGCAATGACCAACACCGTGAAGAGCATCCTGCAGCTACTGAAAGGGGCTGTAAACTGTTGGGTTGACGATCATGCGCCCAGAATGGCTGCTGCTTTGGCGTTTTACACCATTTTCTCTGCAGGACCTGCCTTGCTCATTGCTTTGTCAGTAGCCGAGGCATTCGTAGGAAAGGCTGCGGAGTCGGGGCTTAGTCACGGGCTTAAGGAGTTTGTTGGTCCGGTTGATCCCGCGGTTCTAATGGGGCTTCTCGAAAGTGCGAAGGGCAAGATAGCGGGAAAAGGGCTTCCTGTCTTCGGTATTCTGGCTGCCATTGCGGCAGCCATGGCAGCGTTTTCTGAGCTTCAAAGTTCACTGGCTAGCATTTGGCGCCACCAGTCTGAACGAGGTGGAGGCATATTTCATTTCCTTTATACCAGGGTTGTTTCTTTCGTGCTGGTAGTAGCAGTAGGGATATTGATTATTATTTCTGCGCTTACAGGGGCAGTCGTGACGGCCCTGCAATCCTTGTTCTTGCAGATGCTCCCTACATTGTACAACCCACTTGAATTAATCAACGCGCTGATTTCCGTTGGCGTGCTACCGGCCCTTCTTCTCCTATCGTATAAGTTTATGCCGCCAGTTCGAGTTCCTTTTGTGGCAGCGCTGGTGGGAGCGGTCTTTGCATGGCTATTGTTACTGGTTGGCAAAGGCGTTGTCGGCCTTTACTTGGGATTGGCCGGCGTAAAGTCGGTATATGGAGCGGCAGGCTCCCTCGTTATCCTCATGATCTGGGTGTATTATAGCGCACAGATATTCTTTCTAGGGGCGGAATTTACGAAAGTTTTTGGCGAGATGCAGATCAGCAAAAAAGACGGGGACAGAGCATAATCCAGCCCTTTACGCCTTACGCATTGCACGAACTCAAACGAGCAGATATTTTTTTCGGATGCCCTCGTTCTCGCGTAATTCTTTTATGCTCCCCTCAAATCGAATAACTCCGTTGTCTATTATGTATCCTCGGTCGCTGAGATCGAGGGCTGCCTTTTGGTTTTGTTCCGCCAAAAGAATAGTCAATCCCTTTGCTTTGAGTGCGAGAATGCGTTCCATGAGAGTCCTTACTATAAGAGGCGCAAGTCCCTCGGTGGGTTCATCGAGTAGGAGTAGGTCAGGATTGGTGACCAGGGCTCGAGCTATGGTTAGCATCTGCTGTTCTCCGCCGCTTAAGAGCCCGGCCTTTCGTCCATCAATGTGAGCAAGGGCCGGGAAGAATTCATATACCATTTCCTTATTCCATTCCGTGCTTGTCGTCCCTTTGCGTTCGGATATTTCAAGGTTCTCACCCACAGTAAGGTCAGCGAATACCCTGCGATCATCTGGCACGTAACCTACACCGAGTCGCGCAATCCTGAAGGGTGGGTGACCCCTGATGTCCTTCCCCCTGTACATTATGGAGCCTTGTTTTGGAGGAACGATGCCCATTATACTCTTTATAATCGTACTTTTCCCTGCCCCGTTTCGTCCAAGCAGACAGACGATCTCTCCTTGACCTACAGATAGAGACACTCCGAAAAGGACGTGACTGAGGCCGTAGAATGTGTGGACATCTCTGACTTCCAGCATCAATCTTCCCCCCCAAGGTATGCCTCTCTTACCAGTGGGTCATTCTTTACAGTTTCGGGATCGGCCTGTATGATGGTGACACCTTGCTGCATTACCATTATGGACTGGGCTATGGAGAATACTAATTCCATGTCGTGTTCGCAAAACAATATGGTCAACCCCATATCGCGGTTTAGGCGCTGTATCAACTCTATCATCATGAGAGTTTCTTCGGGTGACATGCCTGCCGTAGGTTCATCCAGTATCAGCAACTGAGGATGCGTGCCCAATGCAATGGCTATCTCCAGAACTTTTTGCTCTCCATGAGAAAGAGACCCGCTCACCCGATTCGCAACTTGAGTAAGGTTGACGCTTTCAAGTATGCGTTCAGTCTCCTCTACTGCCAGTCGTCCGGCAGGCGTGAGGAGTCTAAAAGTTTTTCTTTGATGAGCCAACAGAGCGACCCTGACATTTTCAAACACAGTCAGCCTGTTGAAGATGTTTACTATTTGAAAGGAAAACCCAATACCTTTTCTACAGACATCGTAGGCCGGAAGCGCAGTGATGTACTGGCCTTTGAAAATCACTTTCCCTCTATTTGGTTTGACTAAACCGGTAATCAATTTAAAGAGCGTACTTTTCCCCGCTCCGTTCGGGCCTATAACCGCTACGACTTGTCCTTCTTGAACGGTAAGATTAGCATCCTTAACCGCGAGAAAACGGTCAAAAGATTTGGACAACTGTTTAACGCTCAGCATCTACTACTTCCCATGCGGCGCAACTGACTTCCTGGCGCTGACAAGGTCCGCCAGATATCCCAACACCCCTTGAGGAAGGAAGAAGATCAAGAGGATTAAGATGATGGCTAGGACCAGCGTCCAGTATTCTGTATAGATTCCCACGATGGTCCTGAGGACCACCATAATTGCCGCGCCGACCATGGGTCCCCAAAAAGTGAACCAACCGCCGAGCAGGCACATTATAAGTATCTCGAGGGACAGGGTCCAAAACATCAGGTCAGGGAAAACTGAATCTTCCACGACAACGAAGAGAACGCCTGCCACACCTGCGAAGAACCCGGCGATGACTAGGCCTACCAATTGCTGCTTCCGCACATTGACGCCGATTACCTGGGATCTCTCCGGATTGTCTCTGATCGCCTCAAAGATCCTTCCGAAGGGGGAATTCACCAATGCGTACATGAGCCATAGGCTGGCCACAGAGACCACAACAGTGAAATAGTACGATTCAGCAACGTTGGTGAGAAAGGAGGGCAGCGGTATTCCGTGTATGCCGTCATCGCCGCCGGTAAATGAATACCATCGGAAGACTAATGCCCATACAAGGGAACCGAGGGAGAGCTGGAGCATTCCAAAATAGAGTTTGGACAGTCGTACACATATCAGGCCCATGAGCAAAGCTAGCAAAGAAGCCACAATTGGACCGGCTACGAATGCGACAAACCAAGGCAGACTGGTTTTGGTAATCATTAATGCGCAGGCATAGGCCCCTGCTCCGTAGAACACGGCGTGGTGAAACTGAAACATGCCTCCGTGTCCCAGTACGAGGTTAAGACTAGTGGCCAGCAGGCCCGTAACCATTATGAGGGCAAACAGATAAATATAGAATCTAGGGAGAAAGGAGGGAGCCAGGAGTAACAGCAGGAGTACAGCGACCATAAAAGACACGCTGTGTCTTGTCCAGGGTTGACCAGCCACCGCCGAAATTCCTCCTCACCAAGTTCCTTTGAGCAGGCCAGTTGGTTTGATGATGAGCACCGTAATCACCGCAATGTATGGGAACACGATTGCAAATTGAGGCCATAAGAGGATACCCATGGAGTCGGTAAGGCCGAAGATAAGAGCCCCGACAAGGGCGCCCCACATATTGCCCAACCCTCCTATAATGACTATTAAGAAGGCCTCCATGATGATTGAGTGATCCATCCCTTGGGTAATATTCTGGGTAGGCGCAACCAGGGCCCCACCTAGTCCGGCCAAAGCACACCCGATTACAAACACAAAGGCGAAGACCATCCCAACATTTACGCCTATAGCGCCTACCATTTCCCTATCAACAGCGGCAGCGCGGGAGATTTTTCCAATCTTTGTCTTATTTATGAGCAGCCATAGCCCGAGCGCCACGATGGGACCCACTAGCAGCAGAAATATGTTGTATTTTGGGATCGGGGTTCCGAGTACAGAGCAAGCCCCCTGAAGAAGCTCCGGTGGCGACATGGACCGGTAGTCGGGGCCCCAGGTAAGCTTTACCAGATCCCGGAACAGGAGAGTGAGCGAAAAGGTGAAGAGCAAGAGCATCAGGTGCTCTCTGTCGTACAAATGGCAAAAAAGGCTCCGTTCGACTATGAGACTAATGAAAGCCACCGCGATAGGCGCCAAGACAAGCGCAGCTACGAATCCATAGCTTGCGCCGAAAAACACGGCCACGCTGTAAGCGAGGTATGCGCCAATCATATACAGCGAGCCGTGGGCCACGTTGGGTATTCGGAGCACTCCTAAGACCAGGCTCATTCCGGATGAGACAATAAAAAGGATGGTGGACCTGCTCAAGCCTACGAGAATTTGCTGAACGAACCCGGCGAGCGCCTGACTCACTAGACTATCCATTGTCCAAAGCCCTTCTGAGCCACGTCATGACAAAGCAAGCCATACCTTTTCGCCCAATTGTCTCTGTTATTGAGCTTCTCGCATCTTCTTGATTTCGTCCACAGGCGGCATAACCTCTTCTGCTGGGATGGTAACAATTTCCCCGGCAATGAGGAAATCATAGTCTTTATCCTTCTTGGTAACACCCATGTACATTGGGAGCATGACTTGATGATCGTATTCTCTCATCTTTATTACGCCTATGGGGGTCTCTACGGACATGCCTTCCATGGCTTGAATGAATTTTTCAGGATCGACGGAGCCCGCCTTCTTGTACGCCTCGGCGATAAAATGCGCTGTGAAGTAACCGACGAGGCTGCCAAATGAGGGATACCTGTTGAACGCTTCTTTGAAATCCTTGGTGAAGGACTTGTTAGCCGGGGTATCGGGGAAGTAGAAGAAATAGTTGGACGTTCCGAGTACGCCCTCCGGGGCTTCCAGACCAAGGGGTCTCAGGGTGGAGAGTTCAGTGGCAGTGTGCATAAAGAAGGGTACCTTTGTGTTGAACCCCGTGGCTTTAGCGGCTTTCAAGAAGGGGACACAGCCTGCCCCGCCCGTGGCAATAATAACCGCGTCGGGTTTGGCCGAGAGGATCGACGTGATGTACGGGGTGAAATCGGGCTCCCCGACCTTCCACCAAGATTTCCCGAGGAGTTTCACATCGGGTTTGATTCGTTGTAGGTTTTTCCAGATGCCATCGGCTACTGCATGCCCGTACTCGTAATCGTCGCCCGCGATCCAGTACGTTTTGAATGGCTTTTTGGCTAGCCCTGCAGCGGCTGCCCGGCCGATCATTTCGGTATTATCATTCATCGAAAATACGTACCTGTGCCCTTTGGCTCCTGTAATGTTGGCGCTCTTGCCATACGTGACGAGAAACGGGACTTTTTCCTTTTTGGCAAAGTCTGAGATTGCTAAGGAAACAGCACTGTTTATAGTTCCCATCAGGAGATCTACCTTTTCTCTCATCACCAATTCTTTGGCAGCACTGAGACCGAGGTCAACCTTAAATTTGTCGTCACGGGTAACGAAAGTAATCTTTCGCCCCAATACCCCGCCCTTGCTGTTAATCTTATCAAGGGCTAGCTTGAATGCGTCCCGTACGTCGTTCGTATAGGTACTAGGGGGACCACTGTACGAATCAACTATGCCCACTTTGATTTCCTGGGCAGCGAATGCGCCGATCTGAGCAAACAACACGAGAGCTAACACGGTAGAGGCCAGTAAAAACCTAAGAATAGCCATTTTCGCTCCTCCTAAGGCATGATTTGGCACCGGCAGCCTCGTGGACCGCCAGGCTTGTTGTTCCATTTCGTCTTTTTTTTTTCGAATGGCATACGGATAGGAAGTTATCACATTGCACGACATTTGCTACATAAAAAATTATTTTCTTGGGGACGAACTCGTGCATGCATTTCGCGGTTACGTTCAAGAATCGCTGCGTAAGTTCAAGCCAGTGAGCGAATTATCGAATACGCCTCCCCGCGTGGGCTTTTATCGTCCCGGCTACCCAACCTCCTTGATTTCCAGGGTACAGTCGTTTATTTTTTCTTGAACTTGGGAACAGGTGTTTTTGGAATTTTTTGCCACGGAGGTAATTTATGGGGTGCGCTCAACCACACCCTTTTCATTGGGAAGACTTAAGATCAAGGCCTCGGGGTGAGATATTGACTTTGCCGGGGGTGCAGGCTTTGTCCGACGGTCATGTCTATCAGGCGAGCTTTCTGAACGCGATATACCGCATTGATCCCCAGAAAGAACTTATAGAGGAGATTTCCCCCTGTCCCAATAGATTCCTAACGCAGGAGTTTCAAATTCTTCTGCTACGATACCTCCTTGCTCCTCATGCAGGGAACCTTACCGGCGAACTTGTCAGCGAGAAAGACTTCCCAGGTGGTTCGACTTTTTTTCAAGGACCTCATGCCATGCCTGTTGAGCCGATAGCTCGAAATTACGGGACAGCGCCGCAATCTTTTCTCTCGAAAGGTCGTGAACTCGGCGCAGAGTCCATGAATTTAGGGGACGTGTCGCTCACTTTCTATCCCTTTCCGTTGATTCCAGTCACATACGTCCTTTGGGAAGGCGACGAGGAATTCGCTCCCAGCGTTACCTGCCTCTTTGACAGATCAATAGCAAGGTGGTTTGAATTCGACATGATCTTCACCCTAGTGCTCGTGCTGACCGATAGGATCGTCAATTTTGAGACTCGTAGGAGCGAGGAATGAGCCGAGGATTTTGCTCGATGCTGCAAATACCCAAGATGATAGCGATAACGAGAGAACTGTTTCTCTCTATCATCGTTATGGGTTTCGTCGGAATTTCCTGGTGGAATGATCCTGCGTTGGCGGCGTCAGACCGCGACATTCCGAAAGGCAAGGACGCTCAAACGGCTCCTGCCGAGACTGAGAATAGGACTGGAACCGAGTGGGGGCCTGTGAGGCAATGGGAAACGGAAGTCATGGGGGTGCGGGTAAAAGGAAACGCTCAACGGAGAGACAACGAGATCAGGGGCGTCCTCCATATTTATCCACCGCTGAGTCATAAATGGACGTATCACTGGACCGGCAAAATTGAGGGCGACTCAGTGGTAGCTTCACATACAGACGGTCACACATTTCGAGGAAGCATTACCCCGGAAAGGGTGGTGATCGGTGTGGTAACGACTAAGGATGGCCGTAAAATACCACTTCGCGCTCCTCTGCCCTGAGCGCATGTACGTATGGCATGCGGAGTTACAGGACAGAGAAGGTGGGGCCGATCTAATGCAGTTACCGAGAGAAATGTCTGATTGAATCTATACTGCAACATCCATCCTCTATAGCTAGTACCGGTATGTCTTGACGCTGCTCGGCTTTAATACTGGCTTCGGTCCTTTGACGCGTCCTAACCACCATTAATGCCTGATGATACATTACGCTCTATTTCTTCCGTCAGGTCCATTCCTTGTTCGAGGAGACTTCCCCCGGCATACACGTGTTTATCTTTCAAAGTTATTGTTCCGAACGCCAGTTCTCGGATCGCTCTTTTGAGGAGCGGCAACTCTCGGATCTCACCGTAATGCCTTATTCTTCGAAACAATCTATGAGCTTCCCTTGTCTCCCGGGACGACTCATTGCTTATCTCGGCATCCCACAGGCCCCACGCTTCATCCCATTCGGGTCCTTGGATGGGGAACCGGCAGTACGAGATAACCGGACCTCGGTCGAGGGTTTTGGTGACCCGATGGATCATAATGCCTTGTTCCTTTGCTCCCTCGGCAATGAGTTGATGAATCACTTCCTGCCATGTACCTCTGGGCCCCCACGGCAGCGCGGGATGGATATTAACAAGCTCTAGTTGCTCGAGTTCCGGCGTGCCTATGATAAGCATGTAGCCGGCCATAACGACTATATCCACAGGAGAAAGCATTCGGACGGTCTTCATTACTTCCTCCCCGTAGAGGTCTCTCCATCTTGCCAGCGCTGGCGAGGGCTTAGCTGCGGACGGGCTTTCCGACAGCCCACTTTTTCTCAAATCAGGAAGGAAGCGAATGTGGGAAAAACACGCGACGGTGATATTCAGGCGTGCAGCAAGATCAAAAAAAAGCTCCCTCTGTCGGTATTCCTCATTGAACGGACCATCGCCGGTTTCACGATGACAGAAGACCCACTCGATGCGAGCCTGACAGTAGTTGGATTTTATGTCATCATAAACGCTCGATAAAAGGTTCCTTGCCGCCTCATCTCTTCCAGAAGAAAACCATCCGATGCTAAGGGTCATGATCTCTCCGTAAACTCCCGACACCGTAAACCGTTAGCGCAGTCTAGGGTCAAGAGAATCTCTAATCCCTTCTCCCAGTAGATTGTATCCCATAACAGTAACGAGAATTGCCAGGCCGGGGAAGAGGGATAACCACCAGGCGATTTCGATGTTGTCCTTTCCCTCAGTGAGCATGTTTCCCCAAGAGGGATCAGGCGGCTGCACCCCTATGCCTAGAAAAGAGAGGCCTGATTCAACAAGGACAGCAGAAGCGACGCCCAAGGTGGCTGCCACTAGGATGGGAGCCATCGCATTCGGCAGAATGTGGATAAAGATGATTCGCATATCCCCTGCCCCCTGACCTCGAGCAGCCTGAACAAAATCCCTTTCTCGAATACTGAGGAACTCGGCCCTCACCAATCGAGTTACGCTCATCCACGATGTGACGCCTATGACGATCATGATGTTCCAAATACTGGGACCTACAAAGGCAATAACTGCCAGAATAAGAAAAAAAGAAGGGAAGCATAACATGATATCCACAAATCGCATCACTATTTTGTCCGGCCAGCCGCGGAAATAACCGGATACGGCGCCTAGTATTATTCCTATCACGGATGAGATGCTGACGGCCACAAATCCCACACTCAAAGACACCCCTGCCCCATATAGTATTCTTGAAAAGACATCTCTTCCCAGGACGTCAGTGCCGAGCCAGTGGGATCTCGATGGCGGAGACAAAATGTTTCCCGTATCTATTTCGTCCGGAGGATATGGGGCAACCGTACTTGCCGACAATGCTATGATGAAAAGGGCGAGTACAACGACCAACCCTGCTACTGCAACACGGTTGCGCAGAAATCGACGTGAGAAATCACTTAAGAAAAACCTTTTTTGCATCACTTTTTTGGGCTCGATGGGTGTTTATTCAACTTGATACCCTTATTCTAGGGTCTGCGAGAGAATACATTACGTCCGCGAGCAGGTTGCCAAAAAGCGTCAAAACGGCACCGATAACCAGCACGCCCATGATGGTTGGATAATCACGCATCATCACAGACTGATAAAAAAGCTGCCCCATGCCAGGGATGGCAAAGACAGTCTCGAAAATGACGCTTCCGCCTATTAAGCCAGGTACAGAAAGACCCAGTATAGTGATGACCGGCAAGAGAGCGTTCCTTACGGCATGTTTGAAAATCACTGTGGTTTCATCCAGGCCCTTGGCTCGCGCCGTGGTGATATAGTCCTGGCGAATCACCTCCAACATATTGGATCGCATGTACCTACTGAGACCTGCGAGCCCTCCGAAAGCAGAGATAAATACTGGCAAGACCAGGTGCCTTGCTATATCGATAATTCTTTCTGGCGTGGTCAACTGGCCGTAATTGAGCGATCGAAAACCGGAGATTGGCAGCCACTCCAGTTGAACTCCAAAGAGGATCATCATTAGCAGCGCAAGCCAGAAACTGGGCACGGCAAAACCGAGAAAGACGAACACTGTCGTGGCGCGGTCGAATAAGGAGTCCTTCTTCACCGCAGAAAGCACTCCTATGGGTATGGCAACCGTCAATATAACGACCATGGAAAGTAGGTTGATGAGCAGGGTAATAGGTATGCGTTCCAAAATCTTGTCAATAACAAGCCTGTTGTCTGGGGCAAAGGATCTTCCGAAGTCAAGCATTAGCATGTTTCGCAGCCATTTCGCATATTGAACGTACACGGGTTGGTCAAGGCCGTAGTGCGCTCTGATGCGGTTAATGGCTTCTTCATTCATGTTTGGATTAAGATCAGTCAGCAAACTGGTGGGGTCGCCCGGGGCCATCTTCATCACAGTGAACGAGATGACCGTGATGCCCAAGAGCACGGGGATCATAAGAATTAATCTCTTAGCCATATACAGTATCATTCCATGCTCACGGCTCAACAGAATATTTCTGAAGTGATTTTGGAACATACCATTTGATGAAGTCGTAGCTTATCCCTATGGGCGCAGGTACAATCCCGTAAACACGCGAACTGATGATTGGCAGCGAATCCTGGACAAACAAAAATGTATAAGGCTGATCCTCCGCAATAATTTCTTGGAACTTGTCATAATACTTTTTCCTCTCCTCTAGGTCGTAGGTAGAAGCCCCTAGTTCCAATAGACTATCCACCTCGGGGTTTTGATAAGATATAAAATTGAGTTCCTTCTCGCCTGTTTTGCGCGAATCCCAGATGTCGATTTGACTTGGATCAATGCCAATGCCCCAGCCCAAGAGACACGCTTCAAAATTCCGCTTGTTTATAAAGTTCTTGAGGAAAGCAGCCCATTCTATGACGCGAATGTTCACTTTTATGCCCACAGCTTTCAAGTTTTTCTGCATAATTATCGCCGCGTTTTTGCGAATATCATTTCCTTGGTTGGTTATGATGGTAAATTCGAAGGGTTTCCCGTCCTTTTCGAGGATCCCGTCACCGTTGATATCCTTCCATCCTTCTTCCTCTAGCATTTGTCTAGCTCTCTTTGGATCATAGGGGAATTTTTTCACATTCTGATTATACCAAAAGGTGTCTGGTTTATAAGGAGTATGGGCAACGGTACCTAATCCGAGCAATACGCCCTTCACGATACTCTCTCTGTCTATTGCAATAGTCAGCGCCTGGCGTACTTTCTTGCTCTGGAATTTCCAGTCTTTTAAATTGTAGCCGAGATAGGTATATCCAAACGACAGGTAACGGTACTTCTTAAAGTTTTGTTTAAACCAGCGGGTGTCGGTTTGTCTCATGAACTGGAGAGGTGTTAGTCCCATTTGATCAAGGCGACCCGCTTTTAGCTCTAAAAACATGGTCGCCAGATCAGGTATGATGCGGGTCATGACCCTGTCGATATAGGGTCGTCCCTCAAAATACTCGTGATTGCTGTCCAGAACTATTTTTTCTCCCGTCTTCCACTCTTTGAATTTGTAAGGACCTGTACCGATTGGGTTTCTTTGAAGCGGGCTCTTGGTGATCTCCTGATTCTCGAGGAGGTGGCTTGGCAATATACCTTGACTCCATGATGTAAGCGCAGGAGCATACGGCTTTTCGTATATTGCTTCGCAGGTCAATGAATCGAGCACCCTAAATTCCTTCACTTTCATGAAATCTGTTGCGTAGGCGGTCGGGGTATTGGGATCGACATAAATTTTGTATGTGTATTCCACGTCTTTAGTAGTAAGGGGCGCGCCATCATGCCAGCAGACGCCAGGCCGAAGGAAAAATCGTATTTTCAAGTTGTAATCTGAAATTTCCCACCGAGCCGCTAAATCACCTTGCAGAAGGATGTCTTTGTCGTATTTTACGAGCCCATTGTAAACTAGGCCGGTGATTTCAAAACTGGCAGAGTCCGAAGCGAGCACGGGCAAAAGGACCGAAGCGTCGCCTATGCTCCCGCGGATTATCATGTCCCCATATGCAGGTCCCAGAGGATCTGTAGGTTGAACTATGGCTTGATTCTTGCCTCCATTGTCCTCTGAGTTTCCCGCAGGCGAATCCGACAGCACTCCCAGCAGCAAGAGGCAACAAATTAACGCCCGCACTAGTATGCTTGACATCATGAGCCGCTATTCCTTTCTTCGTTCCGGCTGAATATAGTCAAAACCAAGGCAGGGGGCAAGAGCGACGACGGCATCTCCCCTATACGATTGAAAAAGAAGGGACCCTAGAGAAAGACGGGTATTCATCGTAGGGTCCGCATACGAAGAGTGGGAGACGGTTTTTGCAAAGAGGTTGCATGCGCGGCCTTATGTTGGTAAGTTTTTGCCCAGTAAAGCGCAGACGTTTTTGCTGGGCCTGACCAATAAGGCGTCATGACTATCGGCAGGGATGAAGTTTCACAAGATGGGAGACAATCAATTGCATGAGAAAGATCTGACGGAGAAACAACGTCTTTGGATAGAGGCTTCAAGAAGGATTGGACCAGGACCGATGACCAAGAGTGAACGTACGCTTTTGGAGCAACTCTATGCTGACATGGAGCCTATGGAACAGCAGGAACTTTACAGATATGTTCAGGTGACGTTTGGGGACAAAGACAAGGAAAAGGACGGCCTAGCGTACGAAATAATGCCCGAGGACCCCATAGACCGGATGCAAGACAAGATGTGGTATGAGCCGTCAGGCGCTCTTAAGAAGGCTCTATCCTCGATCCAAAGGACAACCCCGCCCCGTCCCTGATACGATGCTATAGATTCCGTTGATACGCCGGTGTCTGCGCTTTGCAACATCAAAGTACCTTAAGGAGCTCTCATGCTAGACATAAACTTTATTCGCAACAACGTTGACGTCATCAAGCAAGGCATTCTCAAGAAGAAGATGCAGATGGATATTGATGAGCTACTGGACCTCGACATTCAGTTGCGAAAGACAAAATCAGAAGTTGAAGAGTTGCGGGCCGAGAGGAATCGCCTGTCCAAGGATATTCCGGGCGCAACCGATCAAGAAAGAGGACAGATGATCGAGCGGGTAAAGGTTTTGAAGGACAGCCTGGCTAGGCTCGAACCTGAACTCCGACAGATGGAAGAACATTTTGACACGCTCATGCTCTTAGTACCAAATCCGCCTTTACCAGAGGTGCCAGACGGGGATTCCGACGAGGACAATGTCGAAGTGAAGCGCTTCGGTGTCCCTCCGCGGTTCTCATTCCTTCCAAAGGATCATCTTGAGCTTGCTGAAGAATTGGATATTGTGGATATGGCTCGCGCGTCGAAATTCGCTGGCGCCCGTATGTACGTACTCAAGAATGAAGGAGCAATGCTGGAATTCGCCCTGTTCAAGTTTGCGCTGGACACATTGCTTGAAAGGGGTTTTCGCCCGATGATCGTTCCTCAGCTCGTACGGCGTCACGCCATGATTGGGACGGGATTCTTCCCCTTAGGCGAGGAGGACACTTTTCTTGTTGAGAAAGACGACCTTTATCTAATCGGAACAGCCGAAGTGTCTCTAGTATCGTACCATACGGACGAGATATTGTCAGAGGCGGAACTGCCTAAGCGCTACTGCGGTTATTCTACGTGCTTTCGACGAGAAGCGGGTTCGTACGGACGGGACACGCGAGGTTTTTACCGACTACATCAGTTTAACAAGGTTGAGCAAGTGACGATCTGCGTGAATGACCCAGAAGTTTCACGAGAAGAACATTATCGTCTCCTTGACAATGCAGAAGCCATAGTGCAAGGCCTAGGCTTGCCCTATCGTGTTGCGTTGGCATGCGGGGCCGAAATTGGACAGGGTCAAGTCCTCAAACATGAAATAGAGACGTGGATGCCTAGTCGATCTAAGTATTCGGAGACTCACTCATGTTCATCGCTTTACGAGTTTCAGGCTCGGAGGCTTAAAATAAGGTGGCGCGGGAAGGACAATAAGACTCGTTTCTGCTACACGCTCAACAACACTGCCGTGGCGTCGCCACGTATCCTCATCCCCATTTTGGAAAACTTTCAAAACGAGGACGGGAGTGTGACCATTCCTGAAGTGCTACGCCCTTTGATGGACGGAATAGAGCGAATAGAGCCCAAGAAGAAATCTAGATAGGAAGCTTCCTCTTAACTGGTCAAAGCTAGCCCGTCAGTGGCCGCTACCTTAGAGGGCTACCCAAGAGAGTCGCATTGCCAGGGCGCCTTACAGAGTATAAAGCTCTTCTCCATAGAGCTTTATCCACTGCTCCTTAAGCGCTTCATAGGCTTTAGGTACGTCGCTGACCCCGAGAAGTAAGATGGTTCTCTCTCCGCATCCTGCACTACCTATGCATGAGTATAGATATTCGACATTTATGTCAGCCAGTTTAAGTGGTTTAAGTACGGCGTTCAACCCCCCTGGGTGACTCGGCGTCTCTGCCGCAATGATGTTTTGGGTGGTTATCTCGTAGCCGGCGCTTCGCAATATATTTTGGGCCCGTACAGGATCAGAGGGCACAAAACTCATAACGCCCTCGTCGCCGTTAGTCCTTACCGTAAGGGCCAGGATGTTTATTGCATTGCTGCCGAGAAGTTCACTTACCGCGGAAAGCGTGCCTGGCCTGTTTTCAAGTCTCACTACAATCTCTTCCACTGTCTTCATGGTAACGTTTTGTCTCTCTCTACGGAATATGCCCGGCTTTACGCCTGACAACAGTGATCTGACGTCTTTTCTGCAATGAAGGCTGCGCCTTTGGCGCAAGCATCTTGATTCATCTTAATGATGATTGGCTTTTTACCTTCGAGTACCGTCTCTATCGCTCTAAATACGGCTTCTCGGGACACGATACCGGTAACTCCAACCGCTGCCCCAAGCATCACCATATTGAGCGATCGGTCATTGCCCAGCTCATGGGCTAGTGAATTGGCTGGTACATTCACCACTTCTATATCTGCCCGTTTTGGACGATGTTGGATGAGATCGCTGTTCAGAAACATGGTTCCACCAGATTTGATCATATTCTCGTATTTTAGCACTGAGGGATAGTTCATTGCCACCACGTATTCTGGTGAGGAGGCTACTGGAGAGGCTATTTCTTCGTCTGAGATGACGACCGTACAATTGGCCGTTCCACCTCGAACCTCCGCACCATAAGCGGGTAGAAAGGTTACGTGTTTTTCTTCGTGAAGCCCTGCCCAGGCGAGCACATACCCCATCATAAGAACTCCCTGACCCCCGAAACCGGAAAAAACAGTTTTAAGCAACATCCTTAATCACCTTCGGTTCGAAAGATTTTGACATTGTCTCGTTGACCCATTTTACGGCTTGCGCAGGCGTCATCTTCCAATTGGTAGGGCAGGGAGAAAGGATCTCGACGAGAGAAAATCCTAGGTCATCAATCTGAGTCTGAAATGCTTTTTTTATGGCCTTCCGCGTTCGGATGATTCCCTTGGGACTCGAGACCGCTGTTCGCTCGATATATACACTTCCAGCCGTTAGGGCGAGCATACTGCTCAAGTCTAGGGGATTGCCATCTCTCAAGGGAATTCTTCCACCCGGCGAGGTTGTGGTGACCTGGCCAAGGATGGTGGTAGGAGCCATTTGCCCACCGGTCATTCCATATACTGCGTTGTTGACAAAGATAGCTGTGATCCTGTCGCCCCGGTTCGCCGCGTGGATTACTTCCGCGGTACCGATGGCCGCGATGTCTCCGTCCCCTTGGTAAGTGAACACCACCCTGTCCGGCAAAACCCGCTTTATCCCAGTGGCAACAGCAGCAGCCCTTCCGTGTGGAGCTTCGGCCATATCCACATCAAAATAGTTGTATGCTAGAACAGCGCAACCGGCTGGGGGTACACCAATGGTCCGGTCTTGAATCCCAAGTTCATCGATCACTTCTGCCACTAGTCGATGAATGATGCTGTGGCCGCATCCCGGGCAGTAATGAAACGGATTGTCCTTTAGCGATTTCGGTCTAGAAAATACTTTCTCCACTGTCTTCCTCTCTCAGCCCTTGTTTGCTCATTTTACCGACACGACTGGTTGACTGGCGTTATCATGGTCTCCTACACTTTCGAGCACTGCCTCACCGGCGATGTCAGAAGGTCAACCCTACGGTGGGCTTCCAACCGGCTCACGCCGCGGAAGCAATCTTATGGTAGTTGGTCGTGATGGCCCTTGCCAATTCCTCAGGGGTTGACACCACGCCTCCGGGACGGCCGTAGAATGCAACGTCGCACCGCCCTTGCACAGCCAACTGAACGTCTTCGACCATCTGACCCGTGCTCATTTCGAACACAAGAATCCGTTTTACCTTCCGGCTTAAGGCCGCCAACGATTTCACGGGGAAAGGCCACAAAGTCTTAGGTCTGAATAGTCCTACTTTCAGACCGAGAGATCTCGCGCGCGCTACTCCGCCCTTAGCAATGCGAGCCGCTGTGCCGTAGGCCGCGACTATCATTTCCGCGTCGTCTATCAAATAGGTTTCCTGATCCGGGATGGTGTCCGAAATAATTTCGTATTTCCTAACTAGTCGCCAGTTCAATTCCTCTTCTAGAGGCGGATCCAGCCACAGCGACCGAATGATTTTGCTCGGTCGTCCTTTGGCACCATCCAAAATCCAGTCTTTCTTCGGGAGATCGGCGGGATCGATGGGATCCGGGAAACTAACTGGTTCCATCATTTGCCCCATCATTCCGTCTCCCAGTATCATGACAGGAGTCCGATAGGTGTCAGCCAGATCGAACGCTAGTCGAGTCATGTCGGCTATCTCCTGTCCATAGGCTGGCGCCAATACGATGGTTCGGTAGTCTCCATGGCCACCCCCTTTAGTCGCCTGAAAGTAGTCGCCCTGAGCCGGAGCAATGTTACCTAGGCCGGGGCCTCCCCTCATCATGTTCACGATGACTGCTGGTAGTTCCATCCCTGCTAGGTAAGAAATTCCTTCTTGTTTCAGACTTATGCCCGGGCTAGATGATGATGTCATGACCCTGGCACCCGCTACGGATGCGCCTATCACCATGTTAATAGCTGCCAGTTCGCTTTCGGCCTGCAAGAATACAGCGCCCGGAAGTTTGGCAAATGCGGCCGCCATATACTCGGGCAGCTCATTCTGGGGCGTGATGGGGTAGCCAAAATAGGCCCTGCAACCGGCCCTGATAGCCGCCTCACCAAGGACATGAGTACCTCGCATGAGCACTTTTTGTTCGCTTTTCGTTTTCATCTCATACCTTCTGAGGAAGTCGGTAATTTAGGATCTAGGCACACCTGGTTCATGGGAGGCCAGGCTTAGTGATCAAGATACCGCTTGATTCCACCGGGTTCTTTCTTATCCCTTGCCGCTGACATCATTTGCCGCTTGAGTCGAATCGCTGTTCTTGTGCTCGCGATACACTTCTATTGCAACATCGGGGCAGGTAAGAGCGCACATCGCACAGCCAGTACATTTCCTTTTGTGCGACTTGGGAGCATCGTCTTCGAGAAAACGCGCGGGATAATAGCCTTTTGTGTTGAGCTCATCAGAGATTTCTATTTTCTTCATGGGGCAAACGAGTATGCATAATCCGCAGCCTTTGCACCGATCTTTATCTATGGTGATTCGTCCCTTCAATCTCATCTCCGTTTTGAACAGATTAAATTATAAACATAATGAGCATAGTTGATATTGTCAACGATTGCTGCGCTATTTGTTACGGATAAGACTCCACAAAGGAACGGCCAGGATGTCCTGCGAGTACGTTATCCTCGTCTGATCCGCGTCTAAGACTCATGAGTACTTGCAAGAATTCTCTGCGTCTCTCTATAGGTTGAAGAAAACCATAGGATTAAGATAGTGACTTGAGAATCGCCGAATGCACAGAGGATCAGACCATTTCAGGCTTGAGCTCCTGAGGGACGTCAAGAGATCATTTGTGTTGGTGTGGCAAAGCCGTACGTATTTGTATCAAGCTGGCACGTAAAATGTGTTCAAGGGGATTCTTCAAGAGACTTTGCCCAGTATTCAAAATAGCTTTTCCAGAGAGGGTTGCGAGTCAAATCAATGGATTTCCTAAAAAGGACCGCAGCCGATTTTGCATGCCCTAAGTCCGTGTAAGCAGCGCCCGTCATGGTGATCGAAGGCAAAAGTTCTGGGTCCAATTCCGTCGTCAAGACAAAATTCAAGAGACGGTTTTTTCGAGGGCTATGTTGGAGGAGGGCCCCTGTGAAGATGGCGTAAGCGAATGGAGGAGCTAGTTCGCGAGCCCTATGCCAATCTTCTATGCCCTTTAAGATATGTCCGCTCCTTATAAGAACACTGCCGCGGTTGGCGTAGGCCGCACAAAAATATGGGTTTTTCTGAATAGCCCTTGAGAACAACTCTGTTGCCTTTTCAAAGTGACCCCTGTTCGCGGCGGCTACTCCCTCTGAAAAATGATCTAAGGACAAGGCAGTGTCATTAATCAGTGGAGAAAAGAGGAATACAAAGATGAGGGACGCCTTTACAGTCAATGAATAGAGGCTGAATCCAGCGCTGAGTAGGGTCTCGAATCTTGCACGCTTACGGGTAATAGCAAATAGTATGTCTGAGTGAAGGCAGCGCACTGATATGAAACCACCGGATCTGATACTGTCCTGTATTCTGAAGATCCTAGCAACAAAAGGATACACGACGGTGTCACTCCTAGGAAATCTAAGGAACTCAATAAGCGGTGTTCCCGACAAATTTGTCATGCTGCGACATCGTCACTGGTAAAGGGACATGAAGTAAGGGCAAAACCTCTCTGCATCACAGTCCGTTCGGACGTTGTCTTTTTGCTGCGTATTTCCGGAATCTTATATCATGATACCTCGCGACTCGCAAGGACGTTACGGGTACAACAGTTACGGGTCCAACTCTTGCCAGGAATACATTGTTTGGGTATATTAAAAATCTAGTCCCTAGGTGCGGGACGTTCTATTTTAAGGGGGGTCTGCATTGCGTAAGGTCCAACCAGAAGGTGGCCGAACAAATACCCCTTTCGTGCAATACGAGAGATGCACGAAAGGCGGCTCGAAATAAAGTCCGTAAACCGTGAGGACCAGGAGGCAACCTCGCAACAAAACTTAGATTTAGAGGAGTGAACTGTATGAAGGTTTCTGAAGTTGAACGTTCTTTGTGTAGTTTGGTTGGCAATTCAAGAGGTTCCGGCGCCTACACTCTTTTTGGAGTGCTAATATTAGTAGTTGCTATAATCGCTGGAATAGTCGCTTTCCCATGGGGGGACGTTTTTAGGGGAAGGGTCAATCCCGACTTCGTGGCTGCCAATGAGGCAATGTCAAGAAACCAGTGGGATAAAGCCATAGCGCTTTTCGACAGATGCATGAAGGCTGACCCGGATGATTGGGCGGCATACGTGGGCAGATCGCGGGCCTACGTTGGTTCAGGGAACCTACAAAAGGCTTTAGATGACGCCAACAAAGCGCTGCAAAAGAAACCAGATAGTTCCCTAGCATACGGACAACGAGGCATTGTGGAAAAGATCCTTAAAAAGCATGACGATGCCTTGCGAGATTTTTCGGAGGCAATCAGGCTAGACTCAGGCTATGCCTGGGCCTACGCTCAACGCTCGGACATACATTCAAGACAGCAAGACCAAGAAAAAGCCTTGCAGGATGCCAACAAGGCGATACAGATAAAGCCGAATTTTGTAGAAGCGCTGCGTCTGCGTGCTTGGGTATTGAGCAGAATGGGCAAGTGCAAAGAGGCGAACGAAGATTTCAAGAAGGTTGAGAAACTGAGCCCCAACGATGTATGGTCCATGCAAGACAAGGCATGGTTCCTTCTTACGTGTCCTGATGAGAGCCTTCATGACCCTACGAAGGCCATGGAGCTGGCCAAAAAGGCTATCGAATTGACTGAAGGTAAAGATGGCGTGATTTACGAAACTATTGCTGAAGCCTATTTCAGACAGGGTGATTCCCTTAAGGCTGCCGAAAGCCAACGAAAGGCGATTGAACTTGGATCAAAGAAGTGTCCCGATGGTTCCTGCCTGAAAGAAATGAAACAGCGTCTTCAGAAATACGAGATGGCAGCTAGACCAGAGGTGCGAAACTCTTACGAATTCTTACCCTTGGACAGTGCTTATTGAAAAAGAACATCAGGTCCGCGAGCCGTATAATCTGCGAGCTTGCGGGCCGTTCCTACTCCCTCTAAGGCATCCCAGAATAAAGTAGATGCACCCTATTTGACAGCCGGGGCGTTTTTCGGCATGATTAGCCGGCGGAGAGCGACCAACTAAGGAGATGGCATTAAATGGAAATCCCTAATGATCGCTTATACTCAGAGTATCATATTTGGGTGAAGTTGGAGGACGGCCTAGCAACCGTAGGGATCACAGAACATGCGAGAGAGGAAATGGGTGACGTCGATTACATCGAACTTCCATCAGAGGGCGACATACTGACAAGAGGGCAGCCATTTGGCATTATTGAAACGAGTAAGGCCGTGACAGACCTAATCGCGCCAGTCTCGGGTCGAGTCTCTGAAACCAACGGATCATTGCTTGAAGCCCCTGAGGCTCTCATGGACGCTCCTTACTCAGACGGATGGCTTATTTCTGTAGAACCTGCAGACCTAGACGAGTTCAAAGAATTAATGAATGGAAGCTCATACGCGGACTACTTGCAAACCGTCAGGGACTCGGAATAGAATCAGACCTATAAAATCCGCCGGAAGTAGTTGCCTGTTATATAAACGAAATTAGCCCTTATCCTGAGGCGTTTAGCTCGCATCCTACTTGGGAACGGATAATACGGGGCCGCAACTGTGATGGCCCTAACTGCGGACTCATCCAAAATAGCATGTCCCGAAGAATCGATGAGGTTTACGGACACTAGCTCCCCGCTGCGTGCTATGGAGAATTCCACCGTAAGCGACCCGCCGATGCCTGCGCTTGCCGCAGACGACGGATATACCCATACTCCCTGGATCTTATTCTTGAGATAGAGAAGATAAGAAAAAAATTTCTCTTCTCGAGTGTTAATATCTACAACTGCCTCGTCCGCATCTCCCTCAGGGAAAAAATCAGACGACCCGGAATAAGGAGATATGCCGGTAGCTATTTCCCTTTCCCTCCGGGTGGGGTTGAGATCAGGTTCCATAGATTTTTGAGGTACTTGAGGTCTTTGAGGACGAGGGGGATAGTCACGCGCCAGCCTTGGGGGGGCCGTGTTTTTTTGTGAATCAAGTTCTTTGCTCTTGTTGGTTTCTTTCTTAGATTTGTCGTTCAACGGCAGCGTTAAGTTAGGGGCGGCGGGTGGAATCATGGCAGCCAGCTTTTGTTGCTGCATATCCATGTGTCCGATCGGAGCTTTTGGAGCTGGCAGTACTTTTGGGATCTTCTCAATCGGAGTGGAATGATTGCGATCGGAGATGGCGCTTGCGTGCTTAGGAACGGGTTCGTCTAGACGTTCTGTCATGGGCTGTTCGATAAGTCTCACGTTGGTGATTTCTTCACCAGGTTTAACGAGAGCTTGGCGCGGCTGAAGATTTACTGACGCGGAAAGCCAACCTAAGATAGCAATGTGAAGGGCTATCGACGCTGCTATGGCATACCTCAGATTCCTAGAGTCCTGGGAAACGCCATCCTCGACAGTGGAAATAAGTGCGTCAGAATCGGTAACCTTCAATGAATTGCCGGACCCATCCTTGATAGAAGTCGTCGGCCGTATGGGGGAATCATCTGGGCCCCGAGCAGACCTATACGATGGCTCTTCTCCAGACTGAACAAGCCTCACATGATTAAAATCCTTGCAACAATACAAGTCTCGCAATAAGTTACCTCTCGTTCGCCTCAAGGCCGCATTTCTAACAGAGTTTCTAGCCGCCAGTCTCCTGCGAAATCAACCGATTATCTATTCCTAACTATCATTGTATAAGGACTCGATTTCCTTCTCGATGTTCCATTTTAATGAGGAAGTTGCGATTCTTTCTCAAGCTCAATTAACTTGAAATCCCTCCGTGATTGAAGCAAAATTCATACGGCTACGCGTGGCCATTGTGGTGTATGATCTTGGCAGCGCACTCCCAACGCTAGTCGGGCGCTTCGGGCCATACGGCCCTGGTCCCTTTTAAGCTCGGAAGATATCTAGCACGGATGAGACAGCATTTCCAGAGTCTTGACGACGCGCTAGTTTTTCAGCGGCGCCTCCAGTCCTTACTCGCAAACAGGCCTATTGGGGGCGGTGTAGCAGGCAAATGCAGGAGACGTTCAGATTCGGAGAGCGAGGTTTTCCATGGCAAAATCGAGAAGAGGCAGGGATTTTGAAGAAACGGGAATCAATGAATCAGAAAAGACTCGGGCTATAGACATTGCAGTGAGCCAGATTGAAAGGCAATTTGGTCGCGGCTCCATCATGAAGCTAGGAGCAAGCGGAATCGTGCCTGACATAAAAACCATACCCACGGGCTCCTTAGGATTAGATATTGCGATTGGCGTAGGGGGGATACCGCAGGGGCGCATTATAGAGATTTTTGGACCTGAGTCGTCGGGAAAAACGACCCTGTGTCTTCACGTCATTGCAGAAGCACAGAAGCGGGGAGGGTTTGCAGCTTTCGTCGATGCGGAGCACGCCTTGGACATACATTACGCCAAGAAGCTGGGGGTGAAGACAGATGAGCTGCTTGTTTCCCAGCCTGACACCGGGGAACAGGCGTTGGAAATCACGGAAATCTTAGTGCGATCAGGGGCGCTTGACGTAGTGGTTATCGACTCGGTTGCCGCATTGGTCCCTAGGGCTGAAATAGAAGGAGACATGGGAGATGCACACATGGGTCTTCAGGCCAGACTCATGTCTCAGGCCCTTAGAAAACTTACTGCGGCCATAGCCCGTTCAAACACTGCCGTAATCTTCACGAATCAGATAAGGCAAAAAATAGGCATCATGTTTGGGAATCCAGAGACGACCACAGGGGGCAACGCACTGAAATTCTATGCGTCGTTGCGATTGGACATCCGTCGTGTAGGACAAATTAAGGAGGGAGAAAATGTTACCGGCTCTCGGACAAGGGTCAAGGTGGTGAAAAACAAACTTGCCCCACCCTTTCAACAGGTTGAGTTCGACATAATGTACAATGAAGGTATCTCAGCAGCTGGCGAGATACTCGACATGGGAGTTGAAAACGGTGTCATAGAGAAATCAGGGGCCTGGTATTCGTATGGCGAAGAAAGGATTGGTCAGGGAAGAGAGAACGTAAAACAGTATCTCAAAGACAACCCCGAAATGTTCAGTCAGATTTGTGATAAGTTGCTAGAAATGAAGGGGATAAGATTGAAAGGGAGCGCCGAAGAAGTGACAGAGGACAGCGAGTTTGATAATGCAGGCCACGACTAATAGGCTTGATGCCATACTCAAGAAATGCGACGAAGCAGGGGCATCTGACCTTATTCTCAAGATGAGGCTGCCGCCAGTAATTAGGACTTGCGGCTCACTAGCGCCCCTGAAGGGCGAGACGCGGCTTTCTGCTGAAGAACTAGTCACCCTGGCCAGATCCATCATGGACGATGATCAGTGGTCGCGTTTCACGGCAGCTCGGGACTTGGACCTAGCCTACGAGGCCCCGTCCATCGGAAGATTCCGGATAAGCGTCTTTTTCCAGCAGGGTACTGTAGCAATGGTCTTTCGGATGATACCCACTGAGCCGCCGCTCATTGGGGATTTAAATCTTCCTGCTATCGTTGGTCAGCTAGCTCTGGAACCTAGGGGTCTGGTCCTTGTTACAGGGACAACGGGCTCGGGCAAATCAACAACCCTTGCTGCCATGATCAGTCACCTAAACTCAATGAGGAACTGCCACGTTATAACCATAGAAGATCCTATTGAATTCATTCATCGTGATAGAAAAAGCATCATTAACCAACGAGAGATTGGACGCGATGCTCTGAGCTTTCCAAGGGCATTGAGGGCCGCTTTGCGCGAAAACCCAGACGTGATCTTGGTAGGAGAAATGCGGGATCTGGAAACCATTACGACCGCATTGCTTGCTGCCGAGACAGGCCACATGGTACTGAGCACTCTGCACACTGCTGATGCCGTAGAAACAATACGTCGCACGATTGCTTCCTTTCCAATGGCCCATCAGTCGTTGGCCAGACTACGTCTGGCATCCGCCCTTCGAGGAGTGATTTCCCAAAGGCTCCTTCCCACGAAGGAGGGAGGTCATATGGTTCCCGCTGTCGAAGTGCTTGTATCCACCGGCAGGATCAGAGAGTGCATTGAAGACGAATACCGAACTTGGGAGATCCACGACGCAATTTTCGAAGGGCATGTAAACTATCAAATGCAGACATTTGACCAGTCCATACTGGAACTTTACCAGAAGGGACTTATCTCGTATGATACCGCTTATGAGGCAGCTACGAAGCGCGATGACTTCGCCCTGTTCGTAAGGGGAATCAGCAGCGGAGGGGAAGGAAATTGGGAACTCAAAACCTGAGCCACGACTTCATAAGATCGAATGTACGCGCTAACTGTACTCGCTCTAGGCAAACGTGAGTGTGGGCAATGCATCTTATGAAGTCTCTTTTACCGACGAGTCAAAAAGGCTTGCCTTCATGACCATCTAGAAATTATTAAGTGAGATTCATGTCAGACAGAACGAATTCCAGCACTCATGGTTTAGGTTACTATAAGTCCTTAACTAGGAACATGGTTGTCATAATGCTCGTGGTGTCGATGATGCCATTAGTCCTTATCAGCGGCATACTCCCATACTATTTCCACGTGTCGTATCAGGAAAAGGCTGTTGATCACCTCAAAGTCCTGGTGAAGAAACATCAGCAAAACATTGATCGATTTCTTACTCTCAAGCTTGCCGACCTAAGGGTTGTGTCCCGACTCTTCCCTTTTGAACAATTGCTCGAGGAACCTTTCTTGAAGGAATGTCTCAGCATACTTCAACAGGAGTATAAACATTCATTCGTCGATATTGGGGTTGTCGATGAAAAGGGCGTGCAGGTCTCCTATGCTGGCCCTTTCAAATTGAGAGAGGTGGACTACTCTCGGGCTGATTGGTTCAAGAAAGCCCTCGAGAATGAAAGCTACATCAGCGACGTATTCCCGGGTATCCGTGGAATACCTCACTTTATAGTGACGTCGCTTGTTAACTATAGAGGGGCCAAGTGGGTAGTACGGGCTACTGTTGACTTTGAGGCCTTTAATTCGCTCGTGGAAAGCATCCGAATTGGGAAGACCGGATTTGCATTCATCGTAAACAAGGGAGGAGAGTTTCAGACCAAGACCCGACACGAGGCCCTCGCTTCCCAGGGCGCCTACAGGTCTCTAATCTTTGGCGAGGCAATAACTGACGAAGAGATAACGTTTCTTGAGTTGAGCAGCGAAGGTGGTAAGGAAACCATCTATGTAGTGGCTCCACTAAAGAATGGCGAGTGGTATCTAGTATACCAGCAGGACGCTTCGGACGCGTACGCCGTGGTCGAACGCGCACGGTGGTTGTCCCTTCTCATTTTTATTATCGGTATTCTTGCCGTAGGCTTTGTATCGATGCTGATGGCTCGGAGGATGGTCAGAAAGATCAAAGAATCGGATCAGCAGAAAGAAATGATGAATGAGCAGGTCATAGAGGCAGGCAAGCTGGCGTCTCTCGGAGAATTGGCCGCCGGCATAGCACACGAGATCAATAATCCAGTGGCCATCATGGTAGAAGAGGCTGGATGGATGGAGGATCTTCTGAAAGAGGAGCAGCAAGCCCATTTCGAGAATGCCGACGAATTTGCCCGCTCGCTTAATCAGATCAAGGTCCAGGGTCATAGGTGTAAACAGATCACTCACAAGTTGTTGAGTTTCGCAAGGAAAACCGATCCGACGGTCAAAAACGTCAACCTCAACGAACTCATCGAAGATGTGGTCGCTCTCTCGGAGCAGCGAGCAAGGTACACTGCCGTGAAGATTAATCTCCATCTAGGAGGAGACATTCCTACCGTTACAGTTTCGCCGTCAGAAATTCAACAAGTGATGCTGAACCTCATTAACAACGCATTGGATGCCATGGAAAAAACTGGCGGGACCATAGACATTACCTCTCGGGTGGATGGGTCCTTTGTGGTTGTAGATGTAGCAGACAATGGCCCGGGCATCGCCAAGGCCAACTTGACTAGGATTTTCGATCCTTTTTATACCACAAAACCGGTTGGCAAAGGCACTGGTCTTGGGCTTTCTATTTGCTACGGCATCGTGAAAAAGATGGGGGGAGATATCACGGTGAACAGCGCCAAGGGGGTAGGGGCTACCTTTCACGTTCACATCCCTTGGCCCAACGAAAAGAAAGGTTCTGAATAAGGATTTCCTTTGTGCTCTGGTGCACCGGTAAATCTAGGCCCTGGGATGTTATATGAACAATAATCCGAACCGTAATCCTATGAAAATAAAGCTTCTTATCGTAGATGACGAAGAAGGCTACGTCAACATCCTGTCAAAGCGGCTGACCAAGAGAGATTTTAACGTTACGACGGCGCTGAGTGGGACGGAGGCTATAAAGGCACTCAGGCATCAGGACTTTGACGCAGCGGTTCTGGACCTCAAAATGGAGGACATGGACGGAATTGAGGTGTTGAAGATTTTCAAGAAAATGGCGCCGGATCTAAGCGTCATAATGCTCACAGGCCACGGCTCAGAGCAGGCAGCGAGAGACGGCCTGGTTCACGGCGCCTTTGACTATCTGACCAAACCCTGTGAATTGGAGGAACTCATAGAGAAAATTTACGAGGCCTGTAAAGGAGGAAAAGCCAGTGACTGATTTTAGGGTGCTGCTAGTGGATGATGAAGTGGAGTTCGTGGAAACGCTTGTCAAGCGACTAAGAAAGAGGAGGCTCGACGTCATAGCAGCGTCAAGCGGAAAAGCGGCTTTAGGTTTGATAAGGCAGCAGCCAGTTGATGTCGTGGTACTTGACGTAAAAATGCCGGATATGGACGGCATCCAGACCCTCAGAGAAATCAAGAAAGTCAACCCAGATGTAGAAGTTATAATGCTCACGGGCCATGCCAGCGTCGAGGTAGCTCTACAGGGAATGGAGCTTGGGGCCTTCGACTATTTGATGAAGCCTATGGATATTGATGAATTGCTTTACAAGCTTCAGGATGCTTACAAAAGGAAATGGTGCAGACAGGAAGAGATGGAGTGCATTATCCCCAGCGGACTAAAGAATGACTAACACAGGGAAAATTGACTCATGTTGTTTTTCTCCGCAGGAGAAATCCACCTAGGCCCATAAAGCATCTCTTTGCAAGATGTAAATTATTTTGACATTCAGACTTCCATACGCTCGTGACTTGCTCGTTCCAGCTCGGCCCAATCTCTAGCCTTCAGATTACTTGCATGTCCCAATGGCAACCCTCTCGGCTTGGCACGCCAGTTGCTTACTTGATGATCAGCATATCGCATTCATCCCTTGATCGGAGGAAAACAAATGAAATGGGGGAAGCAACTGTACTGGATGTTTGTCGAAGCCTCTAAAGCGCACGCACGGTGGGACTATGAGACGTCGATGAACATACTTACGAATAGGAAAAAACTACTCCTACTGGCATTTATGACTATGCCAGTTGTACTTGGATCGGTGGCGTTAGCCATGGACCTTCCCGCTACCCTAGGAGGTTACAAGGCATACACACCCGCATATTACTCGACATCTATATTCCTTGTCTCGATTGTCATTGGGCTTTGCGCCGGACTGATCACAGGTTGTATAGGAGCTGGAGGGGGATTCATCATCACCCCTGCTTTGATGAGCGCGGGGATAAAAGGCATCCTGGCGGTAGGAACTGACCTTTTTCATATTTTTGCCAAAGCCATCATGGGAACGGCAGTGCATAAGAAGCTTGGAAATGTGTCGGTGGGCTTGGCAATTGCTTTTCTTGTAGGCTCGGGCCTAGGCGTATTTGGAGGCGGATTCATTAACCGAGCTTTATACGAATCCAATCCCGTGTTGAGCGACACGTTCATCAGTGTTGTCTATGTGTTGTTACTAGGATTCTTGGGGTTTTATTCTCTCTTCGACTTTCTACGCTTAAGAAGAGAAGGAGCCGATATCGGCGCTCACGCGGGGGAGAGCCCTCACGGCGGAGCAGCGGCTACTGGAAAAGTTGGTCTTCCGGCGAAACTCCAATCTGCTAGGATACCGCCCTCCATAACCTTTGATGAGGACCTGGTGCCTGGAGGTAAGAAGATCCCCGCGCTTTTTGTGGCCATAGCCGGCGCCATCGTAGGCTTCGCTGCTGCAATCATGGGCGTAGGAGGCGGATTCCTCACATTTCCTATCTTCGTGTATGTCCTGGGAGTCTCGTCATTCACGACTGTAGGGACAGACATCCTACAGATCATTTTTACGGCTGGTTTAGCTTCCATCGCTCAATACGCAATCTACGGGTTTATCTTTTATACCCTCGCCATGGGGATGCTCCTTGGCTCATTGATCGGAATCCAGCTGGGGGCTTTAACCACAAAGGTAGTAAAGGGGATCTACATCAGGGGATTTTATGCAATATCCATCCTTGCAGGCTTTGTCAACCGATTTTTTGCCCTACCATCAAAACTCAAACAAATGGAAGTCCTTGATATATCAGACTCCTTGGCCAAAGGATTGGACCAAATCGGGATGGTTGTCTTCTTTGTGGTAATAGGTTTTTTTGCCTTATGGGTAATTAGCAAGTTCTTTGGAAACATTCGATACCTTCGAGGGGAGGTTTGATGATGCTTATTCATAACAAGAAGACATTCGGAGTTGGTTCGCTGTTATTTATCACCTTCCTAATGGCTTTGGGAGTTATGTTCTCGCCCTTCTTTGGTGGCGAAAACGCCCTCAAAGCATCTGACAAGCTTTTCAACTCAATATCAAAAGGATCGACCTATTATATTCAAGACCTTTTGAAGAAAACACAGGCTCTGGGAGATGAGAAGTTCGAAGCAACGGTCAAACTCCGGACGGACGAGCTAGCCCAAAAGTCCCAGAAGATTTTGGAAGCAGCAGGGAATCAGGCGTCCCTCGCAGGCTCTCAATTGAGTATTAACGGGAAGTTGCATGAAACATTAAGGGCTGCTCTCAAAGACGCAGACTCGATGTTTCACAATAGAGATTCTGAGCTAGCACAAAGATACGGCTTTCCCGGAATGGAAGGCCTGTTCGTATGGTGGAGCGTACTTAGAGAGATAGAAAAAGATCTCACAAGACAAAGCAAGTTTAAGGAGGCCTCGTTCGTATCAACAGTCATCAAGAAAGGAGTGGAAGTCGGTTACAACTTCTTCGGCATATCGCCCGAAAGTGCCGTGTCTAAGGCGGGAATATTGATTTTCGCACTCGTGTTTTATGTTATATATACCCTGTGGTGGGGCATAGCTATTATGCTCCTCTTCGAGGGATTTGGCTTGGAAATGAAGGCCGGTGCCAAGAAAGAGGTTTAGTCCCAGAACCAGGTGAGTTTACAATTCAGATAGAACAGGTAATATGAACATGATGTGGACAGGTGCTTGGCGGATTTGGGGTGCAGGTATTAAAATGGCTCCCTTTTGTGAATCGATCATGCGAACATAACATTGCGGATACTATAATGAAGCTGTCGCAGCTTCTCAATCGACTATTGAGGCGACGCGCAGGTACTGGGGATGACCAACAGGTGAAAGACCTTCGCGCCGCCTTTGCCACTCGTTACCACAATTTCAAGCTTCTCCTCACAGCAAATAACAAGGCGCTGGAAACAATGTCTGAACTCGAGAAGGCCCTCGAGGGG
>Ga0172370_10001727_pt1 | contig 32736 bp, 35 predicted proteins | sample LakKiv5m_FD_114538 | JGI IMG/M metagenome (GOLD analysis project Ga0172370, IMG submission 114538) | Freshwater microbial communities from Kabuno Bay, South-Kivu, Congo - kab_022012_11.5m | ecosystem: Environmental > Aquatic > Freshwater > Lake | place: Democratic Republic of the Congo...
CACCGGCCGGAACCGCTACCGGCGCGCGCGCAGAGCGGCGTCGACGCCGTCCTCGCGCGCGCCCTGGACCGCGCCCGCCGCGCGTGAGGAAGAGCGCTCGCGGTGGCGGGCGCCGGACCGCGCCCTCACCCGACCCTCGTCTTCACCGTGCGGAGGCGCTCAGCCTGCCTTGCGGCTCATCAGCGCCAGACCGGCGTGGTCTGCCAAGATCGACGCGGTTTGGCAGCGACCATATGTGGCAATAGACCGGAATCGGTGGCGGAGGAGGGGGAGACCGACCATGGAAGAGCAGTTCGATCGACGCACGTTTCTCACCCGTGGAGTGGTTGCCGGCGGCGCACTGGCTCTGCCATTCCTGTTCAACGACACCGCCAGGGCGGTCGGCGGCGGGTCCGACGCATCCAGGGCGACCGGCGCCGACAGTGGGATTGAGTTCTTCTCCGATCCGACGCTGAATTTCCAGGCCCTGTTCGCCCTCAGCGCAGCCTCCTACAACGCATCAGAGCTTGGTGAGGTCCTCACGACGATCGATCAGATCCACGCGAAGGGCGACAGCTACGCTGCCTTCTACGAAGCGTTTCTCGAACGTGGCGAAGAGCTGCGAGCGCGCGCCTCGTCATTCATGCGTGCCGGTCACAGGGTCAGTGCACGCGAGGCGTACTTGCGCGCTGCAAGTTACTTCGACCAGGCGTTGTTCTTTGTCCTGGCAAGCTCGGACCCCACGCGCAAGCACGAGGGCGAGGTGTACAAGAAGATGGATGGCAGGTGAGCCACATGCTGCGCACCACCGTCCGCGCTACCGACGTCATCGCGCGCGTCGGCGGCGACGAGTTCGCGATCCTGATGCCCGAGACCGGCGCCGAGGAGGCGCGCGCCGTCATCGAGCGCGCGCGCCGCGAACTCGATCGCCTCACCGTGCGCGACGGCCGGCACGTCCTCTTCAGCATCGGCCTCGTCACCTTCGACCGGCCGCCGGGATCGCTCGACGAGCTCACTTCCGCGGCCGACGAACTTATGTACCGCGCCAAGAACGGCGGCAAGGACAGGCTGGAGCAGGCCGAGCGGTCGGGTAGCTTCCTGGCGCCCGTCAGGCCGCCCGTGGCGGGCGCGGGACCCGGCCGAGTCGTCATCTGAGACTCAAGGCCTGCCGTCTCACGGTCCGCACGCGCGACAGGCTCGTGCCGCCGGCAGTGACGATCCGGACGTGATGCCGCCGGGTGGCGCGGCGGCCGGCGCGTCCGGCGTCATGGCGCCAACCAGGCCTCGAGCTCAGCCATCCGCGCCATGGTCTCGCTGTAGCCCTGACGATAGAGCGCCTCCAGCCGGGTGAGGTCGCGCTCCATGCGGCCGACAACGAGGGGGCGTACGGGCCGGAGAACGAAGGCCGAGCCGGCCCGCTCCATCCGTTCCACCAGATCGAGCGACGCGTTGTACGCGGCGGGCCGGCGCAGCATCGCTGCGTAGAGAGCCGGGTGGCGCCGCAGCAGCACCCGGCCCAGACTGCGGAACCGCGCCGACGGCTTACGGTACCCCACGTTGCGCGTCAGCACCACGACGTTTCGCGGATTGCCGTCCTGGACGGCCCGCAGGATCGGGATGGAATCGCTCACGCCGCCGTCCACACACGGGGTCCCCTCAATCAGTACCGGCGGCGAGAGCACCGGCAGGCTGCAGCCGGCGCGCTGGAGGGTGTGCACGTACCAGCGGGGGTCGCGGTCGTGCTGCGCGTAGTACCGCGCCGCCCCCGTCGTACAATCGGTCACGCCGCTCACCAGCGTCCGCGGCGACGACCGGAACGCCTCGTAGTCGAACGGCGCCAGCTCGTCCGGCAGGGTCCGGAACAGGAACTCCATGCCGAACCAGCTCCGCTCGCGCACCAGGTTGCGCCAGCCCGCGTAGCGCGGGTCCGCCACCAGGTCCACGAACACGCGGTGGCTGCGCTCGCGCTGCCCCGCCACGTAGTGCCCGCCGGCGTTGGCCCCGGCCGAGACGCCGATCACGTAGCCGAGGTCGACGCCGGCGTCCATGAACGCATCAAGCACGCCACCGGTGTAGGTGGTGCGCATGCCGCCGCCCTCCAGGACCAGTCCGACGCCCGCGTTCATGGCGGGAGCGTAGCAGACTCGTGGGGCAAGCCGCTGGTCACGGACCGCCGCATCCTGTTCGAGCCGCTCGGGGGCTGACGTCGTCTTCGGCGAGCCCTGAACGACCCTTGGCGCCGCGGAGTCAGACCGGCTTGCCCGCGCGGGTCGACGTCCGCGCGTGCTCAAGCTGCTCCAGCGTCGGGATGCCCTGATTGCCGAGCCGGGAGACCTTGAGCCCCGCGGACCAGGCGGCGATCTCGAAGCACTCGGCGGGAGGCCGGCCCATCGCCAGCGAACAGGTGTAGGCGCCGTGGAAGGTGTCGCCGGCGCCGCAGGAGTCCACGCCGGCGACCGGAACGGCCTCCCAGCGCTGCACGCGGTCGAGCTCCCTGCCCGTCGTGAACACGCCGCCCCGCGGCCCCTGGGTCACGCCGAACACCGCGCGGCAGGAGTCTCCCCAGAGCTCCGCGGCCGCTTGCTCCCCCGAGTGGCCCGTCTCCTTCATCACGTACGTCTCGGGGGCGATCACGTGGTCGACACGGCCCAGCAGCTGCCGCGTCCACGGCCGCCCGGAGCCGGTGTCCATGACGGTGGTGATCCCCTGCTTCTCGCACTGGTCGAGCGCCGCCGTCGCCAGCGTCTCGTCGGTCGCGTCCAGGAGTGCGACGTCCACGCCCTCGAGGAAGGCCGGGAGTTCGGCGACCATGCGCGCGTCCGCCATCGGCTGCGGCAGCCAGATGATCGTCCGCGTCGCCTCGCCCCGCGCCAGGATGACCGCCGAATGCTGGGACGGCTGGTCGTAGGCGACCCAGGTGCAGTCCACGCCCTCGGCCTCCAGACCCGCCCGCAGGACCCCGGCGTGCTCGCCGGTCCCGCACGCCGCCAGCAGCCTGGTCGCGCCCCCCAGCCGCTGCGCAGCGATCGCGGCCCGCCCGGCGAGTCCCCCCACCGCCGTCTGATACTCGAGTGCAGGGGTCACCGTGTCGGCCGGAGGATAGTCCTCCAGAACGTAGAGGTAGTCAACGGTCGCCATCCCGACCATGGCGACGACCGGCCGACCGTTCGGCCCTGTCTCAGTCATGTCGAGAGCGTGCCAAGGGATCCAGCTGACGCCTTTCACTGCTGTTTCGTCTCGTACGGTCTCGAGGCGGGACTCGACGTCGGGGCGAGACCGCTCCTCGGCGGCGTTCTCCCGATCGAGCCGGCGGACCCGAGAGGAACGAGTATATCGCGGGCCTCTCCCGCTGGGAGTCCGTCGCGGCGTCGACTAGCATGGGTCCATGACCGACGCCCGCAGGAAGCACGCTCGCAACATGGGCGTCCTCTCTCTCGCCGTGATCGCGCCGGTCTGGGGCTACAGCTGGATCGCGATCAAGGTCGCGCTCGACTACGCGTCGCCGTTCACCTTCATCGCCCTCGCGACGGCGGCCTGCAGCTTCGGCTTCCTGGCGGTTCTCCTCGTGGCGCGTCGGCCGCTTCGGCCCCCGCCCCTCCGGTGGACGGTGCCGATCGGCCTCCTGCAGACGTCGCTCTTCAACATCCTCGCCACCGCCGCCCTCAGCGTGGGAGGCGCCGGCAAGGGCTCGGTGCTGGCCTACACGATGCCGTTCTGGCTTCTGCTGCTGGCCCGGCTCTTCCTCGCCGAGAGGCTCAGGGGCCTCCAGTGGCCGGCCGTCGCGCTGGCGTTCGCCGGCCTCGTCCTGGTGGTACGCCCCTGGGACATCGGCGGCGCTCTGGGCGGAGTCCTGGCCTGCGTCGCCGGATTCGTCTGGGCCGCCGGTGCGTTGCTGATCAAGCTCCTGCAACGCCGGACGGAGGTCGACTCACTGTCGCTGACCGCCTGGCAGATGGTCCTCGGCGCCGTCCCTCTCGTCGCCATCGCCGCGTTGACCCAGAGCGGGTGGCCGCAGTGGACGGGCACGTTCGTCGCGTGCCTCGCGTACGTGGTGCTCCTCTCAAGCGGCCTGTGCTGGGTGCTCTGGACCTTCGCGCTGCGTTCACTGCCGGCCGGCGCCGCCGGGATGGGGACGCTGGCGGTTCCCGTGGTCGGCGTCACGGCGGCCTGGATCCAGCTTGGAGAGCGGCCCGCCGCAGTGGAAGCCGCCGGCATGGCGCTCATCGTCGCGGCGCTCGCGGTGCTCGCGGCCTACGGGGTCGTCGGGAGCCGCCGTCTCGCAGGCACGACCCTCGAAGAGGGCGTCGTGCCGCCGGTCATCGAATGAGAGACCGGCGATGACGCCGGGCACGGTGCGGAGATCGCGCACCATCGCAGCAGCACCCGCCGCGCGCGAGGCGTCAGCTCCCGTAGCCCTCGCGGTAGCGGTCGCAGAGGCCGACGTAGGTCTGCTTGAAGCCGAGCCAGGCGTCCTTGTACTCCTGGTCGACGGCGCGCTCGAGGAGACGGGCGGGCACGCCGGCGGCGACTCGCGACGCCGGCACCACGGCGCTCTGCGTCACGACCGCGCCCTCGGCGATCATGCCCCACTCGCCCACATCGGCCCAGTCACTCACCACCGCGTTCATGCCGACCACGGCGTAGTCGCCGAGTCTCGTGACGCTGTGCACAACGCAGCCGTGCCCAAGAGTGACCCAGGAGCCGATGGTGCAGATCTCACCGGGGCGCGCGTGGATGACGCAGTTGTCCTCGACGGCGCAGTGGTCGCCGATGACGATGGAGCCGTAGTCGCCGCGGATCCGGGCGCCGGGCCCGACCCAGCAATGATCGCCGAGCTTGACGTCGCCGATGACGTCCGCCGACGGGTGGATCCAGGAACCCTCGCCGATCTCCGGCGTCTTGCCTTCGAAGCTGCTCACAGTCATGGCGGCATCCTATCGCATCGCGGGATGGCCTGCCGCTCATCGTCGCCGCGCTCGCGATAGGCGCGGCGATGGTCTGGACAGCGCGCTCCCGGACAGCGAGGATACCCGAAAGCGGGTCGGGCGCGCCCAGGGCGCCGGCGATACCCGGACGGGGAGTTCCGATGAAGGGAGAGGCATCATGAAGGGGACGCGCAGGAGCATCGCGCTGGCGGTCATGGCCGTTGTTCTCACGTTCGCACTGGCGGCATGCAGTGGCGGGAACTCCGGAAGCGGCGACTCCGGGAGCGGCGACTCCGGAGGCGAGAAGACGACGTACCAGAACGCCGTGTACGGCTTCGAGATCACCTACGGCGATCCGCTCAGCCAGGTCAACCTCACACCGTCCGGGGGCGAGGAATACGCCATCGCCTTCGCCGACAAGGACGGCCCGGTGGTCGAAGACCAGTACGCCAACGGCATCCGGGTGGCGGTGAACGAGATGAGCCAGGCGGTCAAGGCCGAGGATGTTCCCAAGCTTCTGGACCAGATCACGCCCGTGCTCGAGGAGATGGTCACCGCCGTGCCCGACGGCAAGGTGACGGGCGCGGTCACGCCGGTGGAGATCAACGGTACGCCGGGCTTCTACGTGGACTATCAGTACGCGCAGGGCGGAGAGCAGATCAGCTCCAGGACCTACATCCTCATCAAGGGCTCGAACGAGTTCGACATCAACACGCAAGCCGTGGCCGACGACTGGGACGACCTGAGAGGGACGCTGGAGGAGACCGTCCAGACGTTCACGCTGGACTGACGGCGCGCGGGGCGGGGCCTCAGGCGTCCAGTCGCGTCACGAAGCTCTCGTAGCCGGCGTCCTCCCCGCACAGCGCAGCCCTGTACTTCTCGCGGATGCGCTCCGTGACGGGCCCGGCGCAGGCGCCGTTGACGACGCGCGCGTCAACCTCCATCACCGGCGTGATGTAGGTCGACGTGCCGCAGGCGAACACCTCGTCGGCGATGTAGAGCTCGGTGAGGTCCACCTCCCGCTCGCGGGTCTCGATACCGAGGTCGCCGGCGATCTGCAGCACGGTGCTGCGGTTGATCCCCTCGAGCAGGTCGCTCGCCGTACCGGGCGTGATGAGCACACCGGCGCGGACGATGAAGATGTTGGCGGCGCTCAGCTCGCACACGTGCCCGGCCGCGTCCAGGAAGATGCAGTCGTCGTACCCGCTGTCGATGGCGTCCTGCTTGGCAAGCACCGAGTTGATGTAGGCGCCGTTGACCTTGGCGCGCGAGGGGATCGCATAGTCGGGGATGCGGCGCCACACGCTGGTCTTGAGGCGCGCGCCGTCGAGCGGCAGGATCGCCTCAGCCGTGTAGACGAACATGCTGAGCAGCGTCGACATGCCCCGCGACCTCGTTCCCGGCAGCCGCTCGTCGACGTGCACGCTCACCCGCACGAAGACGTCCTCCGGCACTTCATTGGCGAGCACGACGTCCCGGAGGGCGGCGGCGAAACGCGCCTCGCTCCATGCAGGCTCGAAGGTGTCGATACCGATGATCCGGGCAGAGTTCACGAGACGCCGATAGTGATCGCCGAGGCGGAAGGCCAGAGCCTGCCCGTCCGTCCCGAGCGTCACCGGCAACACCGTGTACACGCTGAGACCGTAGAGCACCGCCGCGCTGGTGATGCTCAGGGAAGCCTCAGCCGCAGGCACAAGGCGGTCACCGAACCAGGCGGAGGGATACACGTAGGCCATGGCGGCCGTTCATACCAGATGCTCGAGCCATGGGGCAACTTCAGACGGGGAGAGACGTCCCGCCGCCGCCGGCGGCGGATGCGCCCCGGCCCAGATCGCCAGTGCGGGCGCAGCCCGCCGCAGCGCCCGCCAGGCTCTGAGGCCGCCGGAGAGTGTGGCGGGGTGGTAGATCTCGTGCGACGGCGTGTCGAGCACGACACGCAGGACCACGAACGGCCTCCCCGCCGCCGCCGGCGCCAGCCAGGCCGACTCCATGTCGACGGCCGCCGCGCCCGCGCTGGCGAGCAGGCTGCGCTCCCCGCCACGCACGACATGGCCGGCGGAGATCACGGTCCCGACACGGACGCGCTCGACACCCACCGCCGCGAGCGCCGCGACAAGCGGTCCGCTCCGGCAGGTGATGACGCCGGCCGGCCCGCGGACCTCACCGGCGACCACGACGTCCCCGGGGAGCAGGTCCCCGGCGACCGCGCCGCAGAACCCTGCGACCGCGACGGCAGAGGCCTGCATGCGTGCGGCGCGAAACGCCGCCGCCCGGGCCCTCTCCGGGCCCATGCCCGAGCGCAGCACGAGGGCCTCGGGAAGCGCACGCCGCACAGCCAAGTACTCCAGCCTGAGAGGCGTGACGACAAGGAGTCGAGCGTCACTGGCGTCCACGGTGAGGCCCCGGGTCACCGCCGCGCCGGGGACGTCAGTCCTCAACGGCGGTGACCTCACCGGTCATCATGTCCACGTCGTACTTCTGCGCGTCGGCGAGGTCGGTGCCGGAGGCGAACGTGACGGTCCAGACGCCGGGGCGCACATCGAGGTCGGCCGCGCCCGGCAGGTCCACGAAGGCGCCGCCGACCATGACGTTCCTGGGTACGGCGCCCGACTTCTCGCCGAAGGCGCGCGCCTTCACCACCGCATCGGCGGCCCCCACCTCGATCTCCCGGACGTCCATGGCCGCGCTGACATCCGTGTCACTCGTCGCGGGGCCGAGGTCCTGCGCCTCCCGAGCAGCGCCGTGCTCGACCGCGACCGAGTACACGCGCCCGGTACCCGGCGAGTAGAAGACGAAGCTCCACGAGGCCGGCACGTCGGCCAGCGCGAGACCGCTCGTGCCCGCCGACAGCAGCACGGAGTCGTCGGCAAGCGCGGCCACCGACTCCTGCGCCTTCGGCCAGGCCGCCTTGAAGCCGTCGGTCGCGGCGGCGTCCTCGCTCCCGCTCTCGCCGGCACTCCCCGATGCGGTGGCCGACGGAGTGCCGGCCGCCGGGTCGCCCGCCGGGTCGGCGCCGCCGCACGCGGCGAGCGCGAGCACGGCGAGCGCCAGAAGCGTGAGCAGCGCCAGCGGAGCCAGCGCGGGCCGGCGTGCCGCGGCCCGGTGCATGAGCGTGCGCGCGTGGTCTCTCATGGTCCTCTCCTTCTTCTGGGGGCCGCCTTCCCAGCGAGGCTTCCTCTGCCGCATCATGTACGCCCGAAGCCGGGCCGATGCAACCGTTCGAAGACTGCCGCGGCACGCCCGCACGGTGCTTCGGCTAGCATGGGCGTGATGGCCGACGGCGGACAGACGGCGGGCGTGGGTGGGCACGGAGGGGCGGGCGGGCGAAGCCCCTCCCGCGCCCGCGACCTCGGCATCCTCGCGCTCATCGTGCTCGGCCCCATCTGGGGCTACGGCTGGATCGCCAGCAAGGTCGCGCTCGGCTACTCGGAAGCGCTCACCTTCGCGGCGCTGCGCGTGCCGCTGAGCGCCGCGTGCCTCTTCCTCGTCATGATCGTACTCCGGAAGTCCCTGCGGCCGCCGCCGCTCGGCTACACCATGCTCATCGGTCTGCTGCAGACCACGCTCTTCGTCGGTCTCGTCATCACGGCGCTGCAGAGCGCCGACGCCGGCAAGGTCTCGGTGCTCACGTATACGATGCCGTTCTGGCTGTTGCTGCTCGCCTGGGTCTTCCTCGGCGAGCGGCTCCGCGGAGCCCAGTGGCTCGCCGTCGCCCTCTCCCTCACCGGTCTCGTGCTCGTGGTCGGCCCGTGGCGCCTGGACGGCGCGCTGGCAGGCGTCCTCACCGTGCTCGGCGGCCTCGCGTGGGCGGCGAGCGCCCTGGTGGTGAAGCTCCTGCAGCGGGCGCACACCGTCGACGTGCTCTCGTTGACCACCTGGCAGATGGCTTTCGGCTCCGTACCACTCGTCGTCGCCGCGCTCCTCACCTCCAGCGGCGGACCCGAGTGGACCTTCGGATTCGGCTGGGGGCTCGCCTACACCGTGATCCTGGCGAACGCGGCGGCCTGGTTCCTCTGGCTCTACGCGCTGCACGCGCTGCCGGCCGGCGCCGCCGGCCTCGGCACCTTGTCGATACCGGTCGTGGGCGTCGCCGCCGCCTGGCTGCAGCTCGGGGAGGTGCCGACGCTCGTCGAGGGCATCGGCATGATCCTGATCGTCACCGCACTCGCGGTGCTCGCGGGGTACGGGCTCCTCGCCGGCCGGCGCGACGCGGCCGCGGCCGGCGAGGAGCCCGCCGTCCGTCCGCTCACGGACTGAGGGCGGCGGAGTCCGTCTCCCGGTATGCTGGCAGCGTGAAGCGGCTCTTCTTCATCCTCATGGTCGTCCTCTGGGGCGCGTTCATCGCTCTGGCCATCGCCTCACCTGACACGCTGAACGACGCCTGGCGGTCGACGCGCGACCTCTGGTGGCCACTCCAGGTGCTGGTCTGGATCGTCCTGCTGCCCTGGATGGTCGGGCTCTGGGTCTGGCAGACAGACTGGTCGCTCGGCGTGCGGTTCGCACTCGTCGCCGTGCTCGCCGTCGGCTGGTCGGCGGCCTCGTTCCCGCGCCGGTGACGAACGCCGCGGACAAGCCGCGCGGCACGGCCGGACGCCGGGGGGCTGTGGGCCCGGCCCCGCGACCGTAGACAGGCCGGGAGACGCCTTCCCCCATCCGGCCTTTCCGCCCCGGCCGAAACAGCCGACACACGTAGGGAAGAGCCGGCTCGAGCGGAGCCGGCTCGCCGGACAATGGAGGCCGACACGCCACCCTCGACCAGATCCCGCCGGTCGGCGACCATGCTCGCGGGCCTCGCGCTCGCCGGCCTCTGCCTTGTCTGCTCCGCGCCGAGCGCCTCCGCGGCGACCGGTCCGTCCGTGGCACGCACCGCGACACAGGCGCGGACGACGCCGGACCCGGCGATTGCCGTCGCCGCCCTGCGTCGCCGAGCCACCCGGCTCCGGACTCCGGCGCGCCTGCGTCGCGACCTGCGGCACAAGGCGCGCACCCTCGTGGCGCTCAACCGCGACACGCTCGCGGCCAACAGGACCGCGCTGGCCGGACGGCCCGGAGAAGCTCTCGTCGCCGGCCTCCTGAGGCTAGACGGCGCGGTCGCCCGCCTCGACACCCGGGCGGCGAGGCTGGCGCGCCGCCTGCGCGTACCCCACCGGCGAGCCGTCTCCGCCCGGGTGCTGGCCCTGCGCGCAAAGGTCGCGGCTTGCGCCCGGCGCCTGCGAGCGCTCCCGGGTCCGTCCCCGCCCTCCGGACCTTCGATCGACCTGTTCGAGCGGACCGGCGATGGCTGCGTGCACGTCTTCTCCGACCAGTTGCCGCTCGGCGACATGAGCGACCCGCTCGTGCGCTTCGCCGCCACACACTACGTGGGCTCGCAGAAGCAGACGGGGGCCGAGATCGCCCGCCTGCGCGCGTACGACCCGGGCTTCGTGCTGCTGCACTACCGGCTGGCCACCGCCAGTGGCTCGGCCGCATACATCCGCCCTGACGGCACCTGGGGAAGCGACTGGCAGGAGGTGTCTGCACAGGAGTCGTGGTTCGAGCACCGACTCGCCGACGGCTCCCGCCTGCATCATGAGCAATGGGGCTGGGACCTGCACGACATCACGCGGCCGGCGTTCCGCGACTACTGGGTCGACTCGACGGTGGCCACGATGCGGGCGATGGGAGCCCAGGGCGTCTTCGCCGACAGCTTCACGGCGGGCATCGGCGGGCTGCTCGGACAACCGGCGGGCGATCCGCGCTTCGACGGCACCGGCGCGCTCACCGGCCCCTGGGATGGCTCCTCCTGGATCGATCGCCTGGAGACGTTCTCGGACGCCGTGGAGACCTCGCTGCGAGCGACACCCGAGGAGTTTCTCTACCTGCCCAACCTCGGGCAGCTGACGACCTCCTGGAGCACGCTCGACCTCTCGGGACTCGACGGTGGCATGCTCGAGGGCTTCGCCATGGACGCGCCCGGGTACGGCGCCGACGCCGCCGAGTACGCGGCGGCGATGGACCGGGCGCTCGCGCTCACCCGCAGCGGCAAGGTGATCATCGTCCAGCCCGATCTGATCGGCGGCACGACCGGAGAGCACAGGGGGTTCCTCACCGGCACCTACTTCCTGCTCGCCGGCGACCACACCTACCTGAACATCACGAACGGGGACGCCGGAGGCATGTACTGGTTCCCGGAGTACGGATTGGACCTCGGGGCGCCGCTGACGCCGCCCGCCACCGGCATGAGCGAGTACGATCTCGCCGACGGCGTCCGCGATCAGGTCTACAGGCGCGACTTCTCGGCCGGCCGCATCATCGTGAACGGAGCCGACGTCTACCGGACGGTCGACCTCGGCGACTCCGTGTTCACGCGGGTGCGCGGCACCGGGGGAGGCGCCGTGACGGAAGCGCAGATCACAGCGGGCGGCGCCTACACCGGCGGTGCGCTCGTCGCCACCACCGTGACCGGCGGCATCGCGCTCGCGCCCGGTGAGGCGCTGATCCTCACCGGGGCGGTACCCACGGCACCCGACGAGGCTCCCCCGGTCGTCGCGTTTCCGACCGAGGCGCTGCCCGGGACGCAGGTGGGCTCCCTCGCAGCCGGCTACGAGACCAGCGGGATCGCGTGGCACGAGGGACTCCGGCGAGTGCTCGTCGTGAGCGACGGCGGCATCTACTCTTCCATGAACGCCGACGGCAGCGGGATCGTCGACCGGGTGATCCCCGGAGATCTGGAGGCGGTCTGCGTCGCCGATCCGCTGAGCGATCTGGTCTACGTCGGCGTGGAGCATCCCGACGGCGTCCTCGAGGTCGACGCCGCCACCGGGGTGGTGACCCGCCGCTTCGACCTCACCCCGTGGATGACGGGCGCCGCGAACCAGGGACTCGAGGCGCTGGCGTTCGTTCCGTCATCCGGCAGCCCCGAGGGAGGCCTGTTCTACGCGGGGCTGCAGGCCGACGGACGGATCTACGTCTTCGAGTTGCCTATCGTGACGAGCGGCGCCGGGACGAGCGTGAGGTTCGAGCGCACGATCACGCTGGACGCCGGCCTCACCGATCTCGCCGGTCTCTCGTACGACCGTGACGCCGGTGTGCTGCTGGCCGTGTTCGACGGGCCCGACAGGCTCGTGGCGGCGACGACGGCCGGACAGGTCCTCCGTCGGTGGGATCTGCCCGGTACCGAGCAGGAAGCCGTCTGCTTCCACGATGGTGATCTCTTCATCGGCGAGGACCACGGCGGCGTGTCGACCGGCAAGATCATCTGTTACTCGCCGTTCCGGCTCCCCTGAGAGTGGCCCGCGGCGAGCGGGCACACCCGCGATGCCCGATCCTGAAGAGAAGCCGCGGCACGGCGGCTTCGCCCGTCAGGCGGAGGCGAGCAGGTCGCGCAGCCCCTGCTCGAGATCGCGAGGCCGGTAGCCGAGCTCCCGTTCTGCCTTGCCGCTCGCGGCCCAGTACGTCACGCGGTCGCTGGCGTGGACCGCCTCGCGGAGGTTCGGCCCGACCCCGACGAGCGGGCCGACCACCCGCCCGAGCGGAACCACGGCGCGGATCGCGAGAGACGGCACCGTGACACGCGGTCGACGAGTGCCCGTGAGATCCGCGACCCTGTCGAGCACCGTACCCAGGCGCGTCACCTCGCCGCCCAGGATGTACGCCTCCCCGACCCGTCCCTTCTCCGCCGCCAGGACGGTACCCTCGGCGACGTCATCGACGTGGCTCATCGTGATGCCGAGCCCGGGGAACATCTTGACCTTGTACCTGCCGCGGCGCACCTGCTCGATCTGGGCGCCGATCTCGCTGTGGTCGCCGGGTCCGTACACCGCTCCGGGCTGCACGATGACGAGAGGCGCGCCGGCGGCGGCACGGGCCACGGCGATGCCGTGGGCCATGTACTTGGTCGCGTCGTAGTAGCTCACGAAGGCGCGGTCGGGCCGCTGATAGGTCTCGTCGACGACCTTGCCGTGGGTGTTGCCGAACACGCCGACCGTCGAGACGCAGACGATGCGCGGCACGGCGGCCGCGACGGCCGCGTCCAGCACCAGAGTGGTGCCGTCCACGTTCGCCTGGAACATCGCCTCGTGCTCGGCCTCCTTGATGCCGATGCGATACATCCCGGCGACGTGGTAGACGGCATCAGCGCCGCGCATGGCCACGTGCAGCGCGTCGGAGTCGGTGACGCCGCCGCGCACCGGGCGTGCCCCGAGGCGCGTCAGCGTCGCCGCCGCCTCAGCGGAGCGCGCCAGCGCCTCGACCTCGACGTCGCGCTCGACCAAGCGCCGGACCACTGCGGAGCCGAGGAACCCGCTGCCGCCTGTCACGAAGACTCTCATGGGCCTGTGCCTACCCGTTCGCGACGGCACACACACGCCCGGCGACCAGGCTAGGCGCTCGCCCCCGCGCGCCGTGCACTCGAGCGCCGGTACAGCACGAAGCCGATGAGGATCACGATCCCGGCGACGATGGCGCCACCGACCAGGCCGGCCACGCTCGTCCCGGCGTCGACCGCCGGCCAGGCCGGCTCCTCCTCGACGGCGGCCTCAGCCGCCGAAGACTCGTCCTGCTTGAAGGCGTAGTCGGGCAGGAAGGCCGTCCCCTCCTGCACCTGGGCGGCGGCCTCCTGGACGGACGAGTCCGCCGGGAGCGCCTCCTCGGTGCCGGTGACCTTGGCGATGGACCACTCAAGACCGTCGGAGTACGTGGAGGCGAACCACGAGAGCGCCACGGCGGCCACCACGGCGGCCACAGCGAGCCCGATCACCACCGGCTTGATGCGCACGCCCTGCATGGGCTTGCTGGCGGCGCTGCGAGCCAGCAGCTCCGGCTGCGCCTGAAGCACGAACAGCACCACGACGGCAGTGACGACGCCTTCGATGGCGCCGATGGCGAGATGGATCGGCAGCATCATGACGAGGAACGTCGTGAAGGGCAGCTCGCTGATGCCGGAGATCGTGGTCTCCAGCACGACGGCGAACGCACCGAGCTGCAGACCGATGACGGAGGCGAGCACGGCGCCGACGACGATGCGCGTACGCGACGGGCTTGCGCCGTCGCCGACGATCTTGCGGTAGATCAGGGGGTACGCGATGAAGATGGGGATGACGCCCATGTTGACGATGTTGCAGCCGAGCGCGAGAAGGCCACCATCGGCGAAGAACAACGCCTGCACGGCCAGGATGGAGGCCATGACGATGAGCGCCGCGTTCCTCCCTAACAGGATCGCCAGGAGCAGCGCTCCGACCAGGTGACCGCTCGAGCCGGTACCGGGGATGGTGAAGTTGAGCATCTGGGCGGCGAAGACGAAGGCGCCGGCGACGCCCATCAGCGGGATCTTGCTCTCGTCGAGCTCGTTCCGCACCTTGCGCGCGCTGTAGGTGATGGCCACCCCGGCGACCACCCACATCGCGCCGCCGACCGCGGGCGAGATCAGGGCATCGGCCATGTGCATATCGCTGCCTCCTCCTCCGCGGCGCCGGACGGGCCCAGACCCGTGGGTGCCACGCCTGTGACAAACGTGCTACGTCTCTGGTGGACTCTAGTGGAGTCCCCGCGGAGCGTCAAGGGGATGGCGGGCGGTTCCGCGAGCGCACGGCGCGGATGCTGCGACGCGCCGGCGCCCGGACGTGCGAAGCGCCCGCCTCAGGCGCCGACACGGACCAGATAGTCGCCCGGGCGCCCTCCGACGACCAGCCGGGAGAAAGGCGTCGCGGACGACGAGAGCACACGCTCCACGACGCCGTGCGCCATCACCGTCTCGCCCGTCCGCGCCTGGTCGGCGAAGCGGCCCCGGAAGGAGACGATCCGGCGCAGATCGCCGACGGACGCGCCCTGTAGTGCCCGCACATCGCCCACTCCGTAGCCGCAGGGCGTGAACGGCGCGTCCGCGTCGTCCTCCACGCGGGCGAGCACCGTGGCGCTGCCCCGGGGCTCGTACCGGGGCTCCCCGTAGCGCTCCTCGACCTCGGACGGCAGCCTCACGAAACGGACGAAGAACGGCAACGTGCCGTACCATCCCTCGTTCACCTTGCGCGCCTGCGCGCGTGCGAAGTCCGCCGCCGAGAGAGGCGTCTCGGTGCGATGTGCCGTATGGATGACCGTCAACTCCTCGCCGCGGGGGCGACGGACCGGCGCGGACGGGCTGCCCAGAAGGTCGGTGAGGGCGGCATGGACTCCGCGGCACTGACTCTCGCCGTAGACGACGAGGTCGAGGTCCGACGACCCGGTGTGGAGCCCGAACAGCAGGGAGCCGGTCAGCCCGAGGGCCGACGGCGCACTGCCAGCCGTGGAGCTGAGGAGTTCGGCAAGCTGAAGAGCCGCCTCCTCCAGCGGGCCGGAGGAACCACTTGCGCGCAGAAGAGCCAGGCGGCGGCGAGGGTCGTGCACGCGAGCGATGTCGCTCACGGGTACCGCCTGAAGCCTCGCGCCCAGCATCGGGTCGTCCACCAGATAGGCGCTCCCGTGCGCCTCCAGCGCGGCGAGTTGCTCCGAGAACTCGTAGACGCGCCGGTACCTGCGCCCGCCGGCGCCGCGCTCCCCGGCGGCGTCGGGGACGTATCGCAGATAGGCCACGACACGGTCCGGAGGATGCAGCAGCCCCTTGACCGTGAAGATCAGGCCGCGCTGCGTCTCGACGGCGAACCCCTCGATCGGCCGCGCATCGCCGGCGGTCTGCCTGCTCACGACGTCTCACCGGCTTGTCCGGCACACGACCGCGCGTGTACGCTGACGGCCGGGACAGCATGAGGACGGGGACGCGCGTGAAGCTGCTGGTGAGCGTCGTGGAGGCGGGCGAGGTCGGTCCTGCCGTGCGCGGAGGCGCCGACATCATCGACGTCAAGAACCCGCGCGAGGGCTCGCTCGGCGCCGGCTTCCCGCACGTCATCAGAGACGTCCGGGAGAGTACGCCGGCTGAGCTGCCCGTCAGCGCGGCCATCGGCGACTTTCCCAACCTGCCGGGCATGGCGGCGCTCGCCGCCGCCGGCGCCGCGGGCTGCGGCGTGCAGTACGTCAAGGTCGGCCTCCTGGGGCCGCGCGAGCCCGCCGACGCGCTGGTCCTGCTGCGCGAGGTCTGCCGAGCGGTACGAGACCGGGATCCCTCCGCCCGGGTCATGGCCACCGGCTACGCGGATGCCCGACGCGTCGGCGCGCTGCTGCCCGCCGACCTCCCCGACGCGGCCGCTCGGGCGGGCGCCGACGGGTGCATGCTCGACACGGCGGACAAGGCCGCCGGGACGCTGCTGGACGCGCTTCCCGGGGACGAGCTCGAGGCCTTCGTCGCCGCCTGCCGTCATCACGGCCTCCTCTGCGCGCTGGCCGGCTCCCTGCGGGGGGACGACGTCCCCCGGGTCCTGGCGCTCGGCCCGGACATCGTGGGCTTCCGCGGCGCCGCGTGCGGCGGCGACCGGGTCGACGGACGCGTCGATGAAGGGGCCGTCCGTCATCTCAGGGACCGGCTCGGGCGAGTCTGACGCCCTCCGTGCTTCCCGTCTCCAGCAGCTCCGCGAGCCGCTCGGGCACTTCGCCGTCGAGGACCCACAGCTCGTAACCCGCGTCGCCGGCGATCGCGGCGAGCCGGCCGTCGACGGCCTCCCAGCCGGCCAGCTGCTCCAGCGTCACGACGCCGCGAGGGACCTCCGCGTGGCCGGTGAGACGCGTCCGGGCGCCGATGCCGTCCTTGAGGAGCACGAGGAGCGGCGCCGCCGCCAGTCCCGTCACCCAGGCGGCGATGGAATCCGATGTGACCTGCCAGCCGTGCGGGAGAGCGTCGGACCGCCTCATGAGATCGTGCGGCAGGAGCACCGGGATCCTCCCGGCGGCGGCCACCTCGCCGGCCTCGGCCAGAGAGCGCACCGCAGTGGCGTCCGGAAGCAGGTCCGCGAGGAGGAGTCCGTACTGGTCCATGGCAAGGACCGCCATCCAGTGCGCCGCGTCGCGGCCGAGACCGAGCCGGGTGTCGCACTCCCGCACCGCATCGGCGAACACGCCTCCCCCCGGCACGACCAGCAGACGATGACGCCGCCCCAGCCGCGCCAGGCGAGCGCACAGGGGGACGAGACGGTCGCCGCGCCCGAGGCGGCCACCGATCTTGACGACGGCGTCCATCACGGCTCCGGCGATCGCTCGGCGAGCAGCCAGGCGGCGGCGGCGGCGGGCAGCACGTCCCCGCCGCCCTCCCACAGCTCCTCGGGATCCAGGACGGGCCGTCCCAGACGCCGGCCGACCTCGGCGGCGATGAAGGCGCCGACTCCCGCCGGTGCCAGAGGCGCTCCGCCCGCATCGTCGCTGCGAGACAGGACCTGCAAGAGCCCGTCCGACACTCGCCGTAGCTGGCGCTCGGCGAAGAAGCGCGCCAGCCCGGCGATCTCGGCGTCGCTCAGCATCTCCGCGTCCGCACACACCGTACGCGCCAGGCGCTCGGCGGCCGCGCGTGCATCCTTCTCGCGCCCGTCCGCGGTCGGACACGTGTACGCGGCCGGCGAGAGGAGCCCCAGGAGCAGGTAGACGTCGGCCATCGTGGCGAAACTCTCGGCCGCGAGCCTGCACGGATGGCCGCGAAGCGGCGCGCTGCTCGCCAGCGTGTTCGGGTTCGTGCGCAGCACCCCCGTATATACCAGTTCACCGGCGGCGAGCCGCTCCGGGTCGCTGCGCCCCGTACACGCGACACGCCCGTCCCGGATGGGGATGATGTCGGTCGTCGTGCTGCCGACGTCGACGAGCACGCAGTCACGGCGGCGGGCGGCCAGGTAGAGAGCCGACGCCACCCAGTTGGTCGCCGCGAAGTCGAGCGGCCGCCGCCGCGCCGCTTCCAGTCCGATGAGCTCTCCGTCCACGCTCAGCACGTGGACCCGGTGATCCGGGAACGCCTCGGCGACGGCGCCGAGCACGAACAGCACGCCCTCGCGTTTGCTCCGAAAGGCGTCCGAGAGCTCGGCGGTCATCGTCACGGCGAGCGGCGCGGCCGCCGTCATGCCGAGGTCGCCGGCGACCTGCCCCAGGACGGTGGCCAGGTCGCCGGGAGCGCGCCACACCTCGAAGGCGCGAGTCGCCGCACGCACCTCGCGCTTCCCCCCGGGACGCCGGACCATCGCCGCGCCCTTGACGTTGACTCCCCCGATGTCCCACCCGACGCTCTCGATCAGCTCAGTCGCCATCGGCACCGTCCTTGTCGAATGCTTCCGCCCCGGATGCAGACAGGGAGCGCGGCAGCCGGTCCTCACGGCACGCCCGCCAGATCAGCTCGGCGAGGTTCACCGGCAGCGCCCGGCGCAGCCCCAGATACGAGGTCGTCACCCTGGGGTTGATCTCCAGGACCGAGCATCCGGCATCGGTGAGCACCATGTCCACCCCGACGTACCCGGCAAGGCCCGGCACGGTGCTCACGGCCCGCCGGGCCGCCGTGATCGCCTCCGCCGTCCGCGCGTCCGGTGCACAGGCGACCCCGCCGAGGTACTCGAAGGGCGCACCGCGCCGCACCCGCTGGTGGTTGAGTCCGAGGGCCGCCGTGCGCCTGCCGGCGACGAGCAGCGAGACACTCGCCGGCGTGCCCGGCACGTACGTCTGCACGAGGACACGCCGCTCCCCGCGCAGAGCCGGACCACCGAGCACCTCCGCGAGCAGCCCGGCGCGCGCGACGAACGCGACCCCCTCAGAGCCGGTGCCCATCGGCGGCTTGACGACCACGGGATACCCGAGCCGCCGGGCGGCGGCGGCGACCTCGTCCGGCCGGACACACTCGGTGGGCGGCGCCGTCAACCCCGTCGCCACGAAGCGCCGGTGACACTCCCACTTGTCCGATGCCGCCGCGATCGCGGCGGGGGTGCTCCCCAGTAGCCGGGCCCCGGCGCCGGCCAGAGCAGCGCCCACGCGCGCGTGCGTGCCGCCACTCTCCGGCGCCACGAGGAGCACGCCCCGGCACGTGCGGGCGACCTCGATCAGTCGGGCCGGGTACTCCCCCGCGCCGATGTCCACGACCAGGTCGGCGGCGAGCTCCACATCCGGCAGCCGTGCATCGCGGGTCGTCGCGACGAGAAACCGGCCCCAGAGGCGGAAGTCGGCGAGCAGAGCCCGTAGAATGGCACGAGCCTCGGCGGCGAGCGCCGGCGGCCCGGGCTCCGCCGCCCCGCCCCCGGTGATCAGCTCGTGCACGAGGATCGCCGACCGGAGGGACGCCGTGGACATCATCCCGGTGCTAGACGTCATGAACGGGCTCGTCGTGCAAGGCCACCGGGGCGACAGACGGCACTACCGGCCGGTCGAGAGCGTGCTGGTGGACAGTGCGAAGCCGCTGCCGGTGGCGACCGCGCTCATCCGGGAGACGCGCTGCCGGGAGCTCTACGTGGCCGATCTGGACGCGCTCGAGGGCACGGACGACGCTCACACCGTCCTCCGTGCCCTGCGTCGCGGTCTGGACGTCGGCCTCTGGGTCGACGCCGGCGTGAGCGACACCGACGGCGCCGGCCGCCTGCTCGAGGACGGAGCGACCCGGGTCGTCGTCGGCACCGAGACGCTGCACGGCCTCGCCGGCCTCCGGGAGATCATCGGTGCCTTCTCGCCGGAGCAGGTGCTCGTCAGCCTGGACGTCGGCGCCGGCGGCGTGCTCACCAGATGCGCCGAGTTGCGCGGTCTGGAGCCGCTCGAGGCCCTCGCCGTCCTGGCCGGCGAGGGCGTCACCCAGGTACTCTTCCTGACGCTCGACCGTGTCGGTACGGGTACGGGACCGGCACTCGTCGAGCTCCGTGCCGCCATGGCCGCGTTCCCCGGCCTCTCGTTCATCGCCGGAGGCGGAGTCCGGACCTCCGCCGAACTCGCGGCCCTCAGGGCCATCGACGTCGGCGGTGTACTCCTGGCGACCGCCCTCCACCGTGGGTGGATCCGCGCCGCCGACCTCGGCGGGCGCTGAGACTCCGGCGGCGGGATCACCAGCGGGCCGTGAGCGCCGAGACACCCTCCGGCATCCCGCCCTCGATCAGGAACACGAACAGCGAGGCCGCCACGAGGTCCGCCGTCGTCCCGGGGTTGAGCCGGTGCTCCGGGTCGCGCAGGTCGCGATCGAGGCGCGCCACCTCGCCGCGACCGCGCTCGGTGCGGCAGTCGCCGCCGGCCAGGATCCGCCCGGCCCGCGCCGAGACGTCCCGTGCAGCGTCGGCGCCGAGCTTGCGGGCGATCAGCGTGTCCGGCACCTGCGCGATGATCGTCAGGAACGTCGCGAGGACCGCGTCGGACGTCGTCCAGCCCTCGTCCCACAGGCGACGCAGCGTCGGATAGCCCAGACCGAAGGTGATCGCGAAGTCCGTCACGTACTCGCGGGCGACCGCGTCCCGCTCGCGCGCCGCGCCCATCGCTTCGAGCAGCGTCACCTCGACGGCACCGCTCTCCACGCCGTGCCGCTCCACACGCCCGAGCCCGCCCGGCGAGGCCAGGCGGATGGCCTCGTAGGCGAGGCGGGCATCCGCGACGGTCAGCGAGGCGAGCACGCGCGGGACCTCCGCGCGCCACTCGCGGTCGCGGGTCTCACGGGCGGCCGCCTTCGCGAGCGGCGCCAGCAGCAGGACCATGCCGAGGTTCGTGTTCGTGGCGACGAGCCGGCGGGTCGCGGTCGTGGCGGCCAGCACCGTCTCGCCGACGCTCCGCTCACCCGCATCCCGGAACGCCGGGCCGATGGCGACCGCGCTGGCCGCGAAATCTTCGTAGCGCACGTCCTCGAAGGCCTCGTGCCGCGAGACGTTGCCGGGCTTCTCGGAACCGACCTCGAGCAGACAGGCGAGCTGGGCGGCCCACGCGACCTCGTCGCCCGAGAGCCGCTTCACGACAGACTCTCGAGCACGTGGTCGACGAGACACTGCGCCGCGTCGACCCCGGTCGCAGCGAGGAGGCTGCGCCAGCCGGGGATCGTGTTCACCTCGATCACCGAGAGGGAACCGTCGTCGCCCGGCAGAAGGTCGACGCCGGCGTGCTCGGCGCCCACCACCCGGGCAGCACGAAGACTGAGGTCGGCCATGCGCTCGTCCACTTCCAGCGGCTCACCCTTCGCGCCTTGTGCCGCGTTCGTCTTCCAGCCCGTCCCCCGCCGCCGCATGCCGGCGATGACGCGGTCGCCCACCACGAAGGTGCGGATGTCGGTGTGGCCATGCGGCACGAACTCCTGAACGCAGTGGACGTAGCGGCCGAGCTCCAGGGCGCGGAAGACGCGGTACGCGGTGTCGGCATCCGAGACCCGCACGATGCCCCTGCCCTCGGAGCCGAACAGGGGCTTGACGACCACGTCGCCGCCGAGTTCCTCGAAGGCGGCCAGAGCGTCTTCGAAACGCTCGGCCACGACGGTGCGCGGCGTCGGCAGGCCCGCGTCATGCAGGCGCGCCGCCGTGTAGTACTTGTCGACGCCGTGCTCGATGGCCAACGCCGAGTTGACTACGCGGACGCCGGCGTGCTCGAGCATGCGCAGGGCGTCCATACGGTAGATCACCTGCTCAAGCGATCCGGACGGGATCGCTCGCACGAACACGACGTCGCAGTCGTCGAGCGGCGTCGTCGCGGCGGTGAGACGCGGCGTGCCGGTCACCCGCGCGGTCAGTTGCGTGACCGTGGAGCACTCGGTCGAGAGCCCCCGCCGCGCGAGCGCCGCGCGCAGACTCTCGGTATGCCAGCCGCCGCTCTGTCCCAGGATGACGACGTTCACGCCAGCAGCGATGCCCGGAGAACGGCCGTGTCGATGCGGCCGGCGTGGAAGGTCCTGCCGCTCGAGCGATTGGTGAGGGTGATCTCGGCGGGGCTGAACAACAGGGGGTCGATCTTGTAGAAGTCCCCGCCGCACCGGCGGAAGAGCTCAGCGAACGGCACGCCGTGGTCACCCGAGGCGGACGACGGCAGACGCTCGATCGCACGCTCGACGTCCGCATCCTCGGCGTCCACCGTGTACCACGCCCGGCCTCCGTAGAGCACCGCGTCGTTCGTGCGCCCGATGGCGGTGAGATCGTCGGCCGCGACGGGCGCCAGGGGGCACGAGCCGAAGCCCGAGCGCACCGTGCCGATGTTGAATCCCACTTCATGCATCTTGTGGAGTCCCGTCTCCACGATGCGCGCCGCGATCTGGACCGAACCCACGAGACTGGCGGTCGGCGCGACGAGAAGCGACAGGCGGTCGGGCGAGACGCCGCACTTGCCCGCCACCCATGCGGCCACCTCCGGCGAGGGCAGGCGGCCCGACTCGAGGGCGAGCACCGCCACTTCACCGGAGTCGCGACAGTCGATCTCCGTAAACAGTGGCTCGCCGCGGTAGAGCGCCCGTGCGGGCCCCGAGCCCATCGCGAAGTACTTCGTGGACGAGGGCGTCGCCGGCACGTCGATCGCCCAGCCGGCGTACTGCGAGCCCATGCACGCCGCGACCGGCTGATGGACGTTCACCTCCACGCCGGGAAAGGCGAGTCCGTCCAGGTCGACCTGGCACAGCCGGACGTCCGCGAGGCCGGCCAGGCAGATCTCCGAGAACAGCCGGCCGGCCTCGAGCGAGCCGGTCGTCTCGACTCCCGCGTCGACGACCGTCGTCCCGTTGTCCAGCACCGCCACCGCCACCTGCAGCGAGTCTGCGGCCGCGATCAGCCGCCGCACGATCGCGTGCGCCCCCTCATTCAGACCGGCCACGGACCACCACCTCCCAATCCTCGATCTGGCCGCACCGACTCCGCACCGCCACGCGCCGCCGCGCCTTCATGCGCTCATCAGCTCGTGCAGGGCGAACCGGAACTGCCCGAGCGAGCCGCCGAAGTTGCCGGCCGAGATCCGCGTCACGCCGGGCCGGCACGCGGCGGCGATCCCCACCCGCATGGCCTCCGCGACTGCCGCCTCGCTCAGCCCATCGACGACGATCTCGAGCACCGCGTTCTCGCCCTCCCTGAGCGCGGTGTCCTCCTGAGCGCGGAGCGTCGGGCAGTACGGCGTGTTGCTCGAGACGCCCTGTCCCTTGTAGCGCGAGGAGACCTTGCTGCCGCTGCGGACGACGCCGCCGGGGAACGGCATGATCGCCCCCGGCACGGAACGCATGGCCGCCACCGCGGCCTGCGCCGCGGCGAGAGCCGCAGACAGGCTCTGCGCCATGAGGAAGAAGTTGCCGCCGCCGACGGATCTGACGACGCCGAAGCTCTCCTCTACCACGAACTCCCCGTCCATCACGGGGATGCGCCACAGCCGCCGCCCGTCCAGCAGCTTGCTGCGCTGGAAGCCGTCCCCGAAGTAGCGGAGCTTGCCGCCGACCTTGAGCTTCTCCTCGGCGGCCAGCCCGTCGTAGCAGGCCGACGTGGCGCAGGTCATCACCGCCTGGCCGACGCGCTGCAGCAGGACGGCCTCCATGCTCTTCCGTGATGTCGTGAACACCAGAGCGGCCACCCCCGGGCGTCCGTCGGGCGTCGCCTCGTCCGGCGCCAGGTCGTTGGTGCCGGCCTCACAACCGCAGCCGATGATCGAGGTGGCGAAACCCGTCGCCGCCTCCGCGGCCGTGCGCGCCCAGCCCGCGTCGTCACCGGTGACGACCAGACGGGAACCCCACATCCCGAAGGCCTCGGCAAACGTGTCTTCCAGCTCGACTCCGTTGATCTGCATGACGAGTCCGTTCCTTTCTCGCGACCGCCACCCGCCGCGGTGCGCGGTCGTCCGCCGTTCAGTCGGTCCCGGGCCCTTCCCCAAGATAACCCCAGCGGAGCTCCGACTCCTGCACGTACCGCTTGCCGAGCCGCCATGCGAGGGCGGCACGCTCCAGCTCGCGCCCCAGGTAGAAGGCGTGCCCGGCGTCGGTCACGGCAAGGCGCCCGAAGAGCTCCCCGGGGTCCGTGCCGCGCTCGAAGACGCTCCTGTTGAAGACGCAGATCCCGCCGGGGTTCACGAAGATCCGGTAGTTGCGGTCACGGACCCGCTTCTGCATGGCCCGCAACTCCGGCTCGGAGTAGGTGTCGAACGGCGGATCCTTGACGGTGACCAGCCGGTCGTCGATGGACTTGGGCGGGATGTGGTTGACGTCCGCGTAACGCATCAGCCGGCGCGCGAGGTCGAGCTCGCGCACGGCGCCGCGCGCCCAGCTGATGACCTCCGTGGTCAGCACGTAGTCGATCCGCAACTCCTCGGCGACACCGGCGGCCACCGCGTTGACCCCGACGCTGTCGGCGTCCAGCAGCTCGGTGAGATTCCCGACCCCCATGAGGATCTCCGCCTCCGGATGACGGCGGCGCGTCTCGCGGTACCGCCCCAGCGCCTCGGTGAAGCCGAGGCCGAGCGGGTCGAGGATGGGGTCGAGGATATGCGGACGCCCGGTCTCGGCCACTCGCGCGGCGTTCCGCTCGAGAGAGTCGAGCCCCTCACCGAAGTCGGGGATCACGACGACCGTGCAGTCGAGGCCGGGGACCATGTCGATGTTCTGCGAGTTGACGCTCAGGAGAAGGTCCACGCCGGCGGCGTCCGCCTCACGGATAGTCTCGCGGTGGAAGGTGTCCACACTCACCGTGTACCCGGCCTCGTGCAGGCCTTCGATCACGCGGCCGACGCCCTCGAAGGGCTCCATAGGCGGACACCCGAGGTCGATGATGTCCGCGCCGCTGCTCCGGTAGTACGCGGCGCGGTCGAGGATCTCGTTCAGGCTCATCTCCGAGGCCTCGACGATCTCGGCCAGGATCCTGGTCCTGTAGTCGCCGTAGCCCTCGCGCCGGTCCTCCAGCCCGAAGAAGCGCGGCAGATCCTTGAGGTCCTTCGGTCCGCGCACGACCGGCACACCGACCTTCGCCTCGATCGGGGCGAGGTCGCCGCGACAGAGGCCGGGGATCATCACCTGCCGGCAGCCCTGCGCACCCTCCAGCCGGCGGGCGATCCACTCCGTCCGCATGAGCGAAGCCACCGAGCCGTTCAGGACCGCGATCTTGTACTCGCGATCGAACTGCAGTCGCTCGAGCGTGGCGAGCAGGGCGTCGGCCGCGAGCCTGGCGGTCACGAACAGGTAGTCGGGCATCTCGCTACCGTCCCGGCAGTCAGGAGACGAGCCACTCGTCGATCGACGTCTGCCGCTCCGCAGCAGGCCCACCGGCGAGCTCCGGACGCAGTTCCGCCAGCGTCCCGTACCGCTCCGCGAAGGCGTTGTGTTCGTGGATGCCCTCGAAGTTCTCCTGGCGCGCCAGCACAAAGGCGTCGCCGGGCAAAGAGGGGAACGCCTCCGAGGGCCGGCTCAGCATCTCGCGGACCGCGTCCTCGACGAAGCGCGGCCGCCGGTGAGCATGCTCCACGACGTGCAACTCGTCGGGACGCTTGAGAAGCTCGTAGATCTCCGAGCTCATCGAGCCCTCCACGATCTCGACCAGAGTCTCCGCGTGGACTCGCTCGTCCGAGCCGAGTACCAGCGTCCCCCTGCCGCGCTGGTTGTGCGAGGCGATGGGCAGGAGGCCCAGGATGCGATCAGCTTCCTCTCCGCTGAAGCCGTTCTCGAGCAGGATGTCCGAAGAACGCGCGCGGACGAGGTCCTGGGCGCACGGGCACACGGTGAGGCCGTTCACCTCGACCCCGACCAGAAGACGGGTGCGCGCCCTGGTCGCGCCGGCGATCCCCACCAGCGTGAAGATCTGCTCGGTCGGCCGCTCCGTCACCGGGGTGCGCTTCACTCTCGGCGCCTGCGCCTTGATGCGCACCTCCGCCCGGCGGGCGCCCTGGGTCTCGAGCACCTGCTCCGCCATGCGCCCCGCCAGCGACTCGATGTCCGGGAAGGGAGAGCGCGTGAGCCCCTCGGCCAGGTCCTCGACCACCTCGCTGAAGCGCGACATGTGGACCCCGGCGTAGTCCGGGCTCAGGTCCGCGAAGAGATCGAGAGTGGCGTAGAAGAGCTGGGCCCTGCCGGCGTCTTCGATCGAGATGATCCGCCGCAGGTCGGTGACCCCGGCGCGGCTCAGCGCGACGGAGACGGCAGGCCGCTCCTTCTGCGTGTCCCGCTCGATCCGGCAATCAGTGTCTCCGGGCATGGGTGATCCTCCTCAGCCGCACGCGGCGGTCGTGGTGCGTCTCTCGCGGCGGCCGCGTGCGGAGTGGCCGCCGGGTGACGCCGTGTGCTGCGCCCCGTCACCATCGCGGTACACGCCGGCCGCCTCCTCGAACAGGCCGACCCGGCACGCCTCGCGGTCCGGTCCGCGAGCGAAGACCGTGCACACCGGATGGCCGGCGGCGATCCGCTCTCCCGGCCACGGCACATCGCGGAGTCCCCGCTCCATCCAGCGACCCGTGTCGCCGGTCGTGACTGCACGCCTCGCATAGACGATCCCCTTGCCGACACAGCCCTCGGAGAGACGCCCGAGAGTCGGGGAAGACGGCAGGCAGCCGGCGACGCCCTCGACGTGCAGCGTGAAGACGCCCACGCCGCCGGCCGCCTCCGTCAACTCCATGGACCCGCTGAAGCGCGGGTTCACCTCGATCAGATACGGCCGCGTGGCGCCTGCGGCGTCGCGGCCGATCACCAGGTCCATCCCGTTGACGCCGACGAGGCCGAAGCGCCGCGTGAGGAGCGTCGCCATGCGGCCGATCTCCGCCCGCACGGACGCGGCGTCCGCTGCCGGCAAGGCGAGGGGCAGCAGGTTGCCGCACCAGGCGAAGCCGGCCCCCCCAAGCTCCCGACACCCGAGCAGTTGCTCCGTCACGGCGAAGACGCGGCTCTCCCGGCCGTCGGACACGAACGCCGCCGAGGCCGGGACGCCCCCGGCCTCGGCCTGCGCCAGGTGGTCGGCGTCGAGCCGCGTGCGGTCCCAGGTGACGATGCCGTGACCGCCGCCGCTCCGGCGGCGTTTCTTCAGCCAGCGGCCGTCTCCGGCCTGAGGTTCCTCCCCCGGGAGCAACGTGACGGGGTGCACGATGTCCGCGTCCCGGCAGAAACGGCGCAGCAGCGCCCAGTCACGCACCTCCCGGACCACGTCGGCCGGGTTGCCCAGCAGCCGCCGTTGCGCGGCGAGTTCCTCGATCACCTCGGGGTGGTTCTCCAGGTTCGAGCCGTAGACGACCGCGTCGGCGTCGATGCGTCTCGCCGCCTCGGCCAGCCCCTCCGCCGTCGCCGGAAGACCGAGATCGCGCCGGAGCCCGTAGCTCTCCGTGCGGCGCGCCTGGTCACGGTCGCCGAAGAAGTCCACGGCCACGACGTCATGACCGTCGCGGACGGCCGACTCCGCCAGCGCCCGCGTGCTCACACCGAGGAGGAGGGTGCGCACTACCCAGCCAGCTCCTTGGCGAGCGCGAAGACCTCCTCGGCGTCCAGCACGAGGTCGTTCTGCTCGAAGAGGCGTTCGATCGAGCGGTGATGGACCTTCATCTTGAAGCCGCCGATGCCGAGCGCGCCGAAGACGATCTTGCCGTCCACGTCCTTGCCGTCCCAGTTGGCCTTGGTCCCCTCCAGGCCGAGGGGCGGGACGGCATTGACGTCGCCCAGCACGCGGAGCGTGGGGTGCTCCATCCAGAGCTTCTCCGGGACAAGCTGACGCCCGGCGGCGCACGTGCAGAGGACGGCCTCGGCCCCCTCGAGAACACAACTCGTCGCCTCGACGTCGGGAGCGGCGGCGGGGGTCACCCTGACCCCGAAACGCTCCTCGATGCTGGCGCAGGCTGCCGTCGCCCGCTCCATGGTCTCGGTGGGCAGGGTCTCGGCCACGACCACGTTCGCGCCCTCCTTGGCGAGAAGCCCCGCCGCCCGGCGGCCGACGGGACCCGTGCCGGCGAGCACGACCACCTTCTTGCCCCGCAGGTCACCTGCGGACAGGAGCTTGACCACGGCTGCGGTCGCCGTGGTGTTGCACCCGTTCGCGTCCAGCATCACGGAGACCCGGACCGGACCGAAGAAGGCGCCGGTGGCCTCCTTGAGCAGGGCCTCGCCCTTGGCGACGTCGGCGCCGCCGATGAAGACCGCCGAATTCTTGAGATCGTCGCCGCCCCGCGTGAACATCGCCCCGTAGACGATGGGACGGACCTCCGCGGGCTCCACCGAACCATGCTGCAGCAGCACGTCGACGCCGGCGTCGCACGCCGTGATGGCGTCGAACACGCTCGCCGTCCGATCGCTGTCCAGTTGAAGCAGGATCTTCTTCATGACTGTCTGACCTCCCTCGGCTCCCAGAGCCGTGCGCCTGCTGAGCCGGGACACGCCGCGGAGGCACACCACACGGTATACTCCGCTGCTGGTCCCGGCATTGCTCCACTCGACGATGACACGCACATCCGCGAACGGGATGGATGATGGATCTTCTTGACGGCCTCGGCCTGCAGAAGCGATGGATCTACGAAGTCGTCATCACCACGTACAGCGACGGAAGGCCGCACGCCGCTCCGATCGGCGTCTGGACCGAGGACTCTCGTACGCTGGAGATGGACATCTACGACGACTCCCGCACGTTGCGGTCCATCCTCTCCGACCGGCACTTCGCAGCGAACTTCCCCGCCGACTGCGCCGCGCTCGGCGCTGCCCTCTCGCCGCGCGGCGAGCTCGACTTCGTCCCCGCGGAGACCGTCGGGGCGCCCCTTCTGAGTGCCGCCGCAGCCACCGCGGAGCTCGTCCTGCGGGGATGGACGCGGCACGCCGGGCGTACCCGTGTGGTCGCCGATCCGGTTCATGTGCGCCTCGGCGACAACCTGCGCCTGATCAACAGAGCCGAGGGCCTCCTGCTCGAGAGCCTCGTCATGGCGAGCCGCCTCGAACACCGGAACGCCGCGGTCACCGTCGCGGCGCTCATGGAGAACCGCCGAGTCGTGCACAAGGTGGCGCCGGGGTCGTCCTACGACCGCGCCATGGACCAGCTTCTCCGCGACGTCGGCGAGTCCTCATAGCGTCTCCCCGGCGATGTCGACCACCGCTCCGGTGTTGCGCCCCCGGCTGACGAAGACCGTGGCCACGACACCCCTCGCATCGAGACCCCGCCGGACGTCCGCCTCGAGGCGCCCGGCATCTCGCGCGAGCACGAGACCGTACACGGCCGGGCCCCACGAGCTCTGACCCACCCCGCAGGCCCCCGCGGCCAGCATGGCTTCGATGACGTGCCTCGTCCCCCCATCGCCGTACACACCGCCCTGCAGCGCCGAGAAGTAGTCGCCCGTCTTGCGGTCGATGTCCGTGAGCGCGCGCCCGAACTCCTCGATGTCCTCCTCCACCAGCGCCGGCATCAGCCGGAGTTGGGTGATGCGGCAGATCGCCTCGGACGTGCGCACCGACGGCGCGAGCTCCCGAAAGACGCCTTCCTCGGCGCTTCCGTTCATGCCGTGGGTGGCGTCCGGGACGGCGATGACGAACCGCCAGTCGGCGGGCAGGTCGCGACGCCAGACGATCGTCGGACGGGCGTCCTGCCCCGCGCCGCCGATCCTGTGCCCGGCGTCGATGACGAAGCCGCCCTCAAGAAAGGTGGCCGCACCTATCCCCGAGCGGCGGCACCGGCCCATGGCGAGCGCGATCTCCCATGGATCGGCGTCGACCCCGAACGCCGCTGCAAGAGCGTGACCGACCGCCAGGGAAAGCTGTGTCCCGGAGCCCAGTCCCACGTGCGATGGGATGCTCTCGGGCACGGCCACCGACACCCGGGGGTCCACGCCGAAGTGCTCGCCGAACCGCCGGACGCATTCCGCGACCTGCGTGGAGGCGTGCTTCGGAGCGCCGGCGTCGTCGACGATGACGGTCGTGGTGGGTCGGTCCAGAGCGACGCCGAGACTGCCGCAGCACCTCCCCAGGTCGCGGCTCAGGTTGGTGAAGCCGAGATGCAGCCTGGCGCCGGCGGTCACCGAGACCCTCATGACGGCACCACGGGCCCTGCCGGGGCGAACCCCAAGGCGGTCTCGATCTCCCCGGGTTCGGCGAGCACGCGGATGCCCTCCATCGTCGCCAGCCGGCCGGCGTTGGAGATGTCGACGGCGCGGATCCTGAGCTCCAGCTTCTCGCCGCCGGGGAGCACGGTCGTCGTCGTGCCTTCCCGCTGGTCCACGGGGAGTATGAGGACGGGCACGTCGACCTTCACGGCCTGGGCGACCGCGTTGGTGACGAGCGTGTCGGCGATACCCTGCACGATCTTGGCGACCGAGTTCGCCGTCGCGGGGGCGACCACCAGACGGTCGTATCGCCCCGTCTGCAGCTTGCCGACGATGAAGGGCGTGTTGGCGTCCTTCTCCTGCACGATGGAGCGCGTCGCGATGCCCGAGAGACGGTCCCAGAGCCGGTACCAGCGCACGACCGCCACCGCGGCCTGCGAGAGGATCACCGTGACTTCCACGTCCCGGCGGCCGACGATGGCCTCCATCTCGGAGACCGTCTCGGCCAGCAGGTCGCCCGCGCCAGTGATGCACCAGGCCACCGAGAGCGTCATCCCGCCGACCCCCTCGCGGTCGGAGCGTCGTGGACCAGCCGAGCGACCGAGACGAGGCGATCGACGACGCGCCGCACCGCAGCAAGCCCCTCCGCGTCGTCCTTGACGCCGGCCGCGCCGAGATCCCTCGACCAGACGGCGGCTCCGATGTTGGCGCCGAACGACCCGCCGCCTACCGGCAACATCTCGCTGATGAGGAAGAAGTCGATCAGCGCCTGGAGTGCCGGCTCCTGACCCCCGCTGCGATCCCCTCCCACACAGATGCCAGCACCCACCTTGTTGCGAAAGGCGTGGGGATCCCGGGCCACCAGGCCCCGGCAGCGATCAAGGACCGTCTTGAGCTGCCCGCTGATGGTGCCTTGGTAGACGGGGCTGCCCAGTATCCAGGCGTCGGCCCGCAGCAGCTTGGGATAGAGCTCCGCCATGTCGTCGTCGAGGACGCAGCCCTGCTTCTTCTTGACACAGGCGTCACAGTGCCGACAGAACCCGATGGTCTTGCCGCGCACGGCGAACGAATCGACCTCGACGCCGTACGTCTCGCGTGCGTACTCGAGCGCGACATCGACGGCGTGGTGCGTCGCCTTGCGGCGAGGGCTCCCGCATATGCCCAGCAGCACGAGTGTCATCGCTTCGGCTCACCCGTCGCGGTCTTCGCAACGATCCGACAGTGTCGCTGCGACCTTGTGATGCTTCTCACCATATGAGCTTTTGCTCATTATACGGCCTCCGGTCACGCCGGGCAGCGGCCCCGGGGTCGGCCTCAGTCGGCCGCCGGCGCGACCTCTTCGGTCTCACCGTGCCGCTCCGCGCGCACACCGCCCACGGGGTGGAGAGCCGCGTCGGCGAACTCGTCGTCGCCCAGTCCCGGCACAGCCGTAGCCTCGCCGACGATGAGGCGCAGGACGTTCGACCACCCGGGGGGGTCGCTCCCACCCGCACCGTAGCCCGACAGGTCCACCCGGAGGTCGGGCATCGCATCCACCTGACGACCGAGCGTGGTCACCAGCGCCGCACCCGTCGGCGTGGTGAGCTCACGGGCCGGACCGGCCGCGTGACAACGCCAGCCGTTCAGCAATCCGAGCGTCGCCGGCGCCGGGACCGGCAGGAGGCCGTGAGCGCACCGCACCTGCCCCGACCCGACATTGATCGAGCCGACGAGCAGCGCGTCGACGCCGAGCCGTCGGACCCCGGCCACCGATCCGACGATGTCGGCTATGGCGTCGGCGGCGCCGACTTCGTGAAAGTGCACCTGCTCCACCTCGACGCCGTGGACGGCCGCCTCGACCTCGGCCAGACGCAGGAAGACCGCGATCGCCCCGCTCTTCACCGCATCGGGCAGCGAACTGGCCTCGATGATCGTGACGATGTGGCGCAGGTGACGATGCTCGTGCTGGACGGGGTACGTGACGTCGACCTTGGTGGCTCCGATACCGCTGCGGCTGGTCCTTGTGGCAGTGAGCCGCAGCCCTTCGATGCCGAGGCGGTCGACGGAGGACTGCAGGTCTTCGACGGGGATCCCCGCGTCGACCAGCGCCCCGAGAAAGAGGTCACCGCTGACCCCGCTGAAGGCATCGAGAAACGCGACTCTCACGACCCACCTCCGTGCACGGCGGACGCGTCGGCAGGGCCGGCGTCCGTCGCCGGCGCCTCGACCGCCATCCGGTTGATCACACTCGCCAGGTACCCCGCCCCGAAACCGTTGTCGATGTTGACCACCGACACGCCGGGAGAACAGGAGTTGAGCATCGAGAGCAGCGCCGCGATGCCACCCAGGCTGGCGCCGTACCCGATGCTCGTCGGCACCGCGATCACGGGACAGGCCACGAGCCCGCCGATGACGCTCGCGAGGGCCCCCTCCATGCCGGCCACCGCGACGACGACCTTTGCCTGCCGAAGCTGCTCCATGTGGGCGAAGAGCCTGTGGATGCCCGCGACCCCGACGTCGTACACCCGCTCCACCCGGCTGCCCGAACACTCCGCCGTCAGCGCGGCCTCCTCGGCGACCGGGATATCGGAGGTGCCGGCAGTACATACGCAGACGAGGCCCGCGGAGCCGGCGGGAGCCGGATTGACCACGGCCAGCCCAAGGTCGCGGTACAGCCGTACCGGCACCGCCCGCTCCAGCTCGTCGAGCATTGCCTGATCGGCCCGCGTCGCCAGCACGTTGGTGTGACCGTGAGCGACCATGCGCCGGCTGATCTCGGCGACCTGAGCGACGGTCTTGCCGGCGCAGAAGATGGCTTCTCCGTAGCCGCGGCGTAGCTGACGATGGTGATCGACGTGAGCGAAGCCGAGGTCCTCGTACGGCAGCGTGGAGAGACGTTCGACCGCGTCGTCGATACCGGCGCTCCCGTCGCGGACGCCCTCGAGAAGGGCGCGCAACTCCCGATGGTTCACTGAGATGCCTCCCGACATCGAAGGGTCCGAACGGCGCGCGGCCCGGGGGCCACGACCGCCTGCGGACCGTCTAGCACAGCCGCACCCGGAGCTCCTGCGCCTCGGGATGACGCCGCACCTCG
>Ga0172370_10001731_pt1 | contig 32690 bp, 22 predicted proteins | sample LakKiv5m_FD_114538 | JGI IMG/M metagenome (GOLD analysis project Ga0172370, IMG submission 114538) | Freshwater microbial communities from Kabuno Bay, South-Kivu, Congo - kab_022012_11.5m | ecosystem: Environmental > Aquatic > Freshwater > Lake | place: Democratic Republic of the Congo...
GCAGCGGCGGTCAAAAAACGCCGGATCAAGTAAAAAGAACAATTTATTTTAAAAAATCCTTAGTTCGATAACAAAACAAAAGCGGCTATTGGTAAAAATGGTCACTTGCAAAATCTAAGTATATATCATATATCGCTTTTAATCAAAGGCAGTATCACCTTAAAAACCGTTCCTTTCCCTACTTGCGATTGGACTTCAATCGATCCGTTATGTTCGCAGACTATCCGCTTAGTAATCGCCAATCCCAGTCCTGTGCCCATTGTTTTGTTATAGCTGAAAAATTCCTCAAAGATCTTTTCCCGCACTTCAGCCGTCATCCCGCATCCGTTGTCTTCCAGAGCAATTACCGCTTGGCCATCTTGTTCGATAGTACTCAGAATGAACTTCCCGCCGTCAGGCATGGCATCCAAAGCGTTATAACAGATATTTTCCAAAGCTCGGCGGAATTTCGCCCGGTCGATATTAACTTTTCCCGGACATTGGAAATCGGTCATTATTTCCACTTTTCTTTCTTCAAACTTACTCTTTAGACCATACAATAAATCGTCCAAAGTGTAATTCAGCTCTACCGGAGTCTTTCTTATAACAATCTCACCTTTGGAAAAAGTCAATAAATCCGTAGTCATTTCGATGAAACGGTCCACTTCCCGCATAATCACTTCGGAATAGCTTTTTATCTTTTCCGGCGGTAGTGCGCATTCGTTCAATAATTGAGCGTATCCTCTGATAGAGGTCATCGGATTTTTAATATCGTGGATAATCGAAGAGGCTAACCTGCCAATCGTGGATAATCTTTCCTTTTGTATCAAATCCGCCTGCGCCCGGCGCAAATCGTTATACGCCTGCACCAATTCCGCATTTTTACTTCTCATTTTTTCCACTAAATTCCGATCAGCGCGCCGAAGGAAATTGCTGATGGTAGCTGCAATGTACATAGTCAATTCCGGATGTTTCTTCGCCAAACCCAAAAAGCTGTCTTTGGGAATAACGAATAATTCGCAGTCCGCTGCCGCAACTACCCCGGCGCTGCGAGGCTTCCCTTCCAGAAGCGACATTTCCCCGAAAAAATCACCAGGATTATCAATGGTATTGATAAGTTCCAGATCATCGCCGTCGATCTTTTTTACGATGTTAACCTTCCCCGACCGCAGAATATAAAAATATCTGCCTTCCTCTTCTTCGGAGATGATGGCCTCGCCCTTCTTCACCCGGCATAGCTCCATCACGCCAATGACTTCCTGCAAATCGTTCGCAGGCAAGTTGGCGAAGAATTTTAAAGATTTTAATTCTTTCAGGGAAAACTCTTCGTTAATTTTCAATGATTTTCTCCTAGTTAGGTCGATGGTTAGCCTCGGTAAAAAACCTGATGATGGATTCCGCAGTCTTGGCATCGATTCCCGCGGTTTTCAACTCCTCCAAAGAAACTTGGGCAATCTTCTTCACCGATCCGAAATGTTTTAATAACAGTTTTTTACGCGCCTCCCCTACTCCTTCGATGCTGTCCAGTGTGGAAGCGATAGCGCTTTTTTTGCGTCGGCTGCGGTGATGAGTGATGGCCACGCGGTGAGCTTCATCCCGGACTTGCTGTAAGAGCTTCAAGGCTGAAGAAGTCTTAGGGATATTCAGCGGTTCTGACTCATAAGGTGTGAATACTTCATCCAGCCGCTTTGCCAGACCGACGATGGGTATTTCGGAAATATTCAATTCTCCCAGACTTTTCATCGCTGAGGAAAGCTGACCTTTGCCGCCGTCGATGAGGATTAAATCCGGCAACTCCTTCTCTTCATCCAATTGCCTCTTATACCTGCGTTTAACTACTTCGGCAATACTGGCGAAATCGTCGATGCCTTCTACGCTCTTGATATTAAAGGTGCGGTATTCGGATTTTAGCGGCTTCCCGTCCTTGAAAACTACCATCGAGGCGGTGGTCTGCACGCCCTGCAGGTTGGATATGTCGAAAGCTTCGATTATCCGGGGCGGTTCGCCCATATTCAGCGTTTCCTGCAATGCGGTTACGGAATGGGGAATGCGGTCGCGCGCTTCGGTTTCCCGCCGTTTTTCGCCCAGCAATAATTTAGCGTTAGCGTCGGCTAATCTCAAAAGCTTGGCTTTCCGGCCTCGGCGGGGTACGATAATATCCACAGCGCCATCACGCTTGCAGCGTAACCATTCCTCCATCACACTTAAATCTTCCACAGCGCCGGGTAAATAAATTTCCCGAGGAGTAAAATCCGCCGAAAAATAATACTGCTTTACCAAAGAACTCAGAATCTCTTCGTATGGCAATCCTTTGATGCTATGAGCAAAAAAATGCTCTCTTCCCAGAACTCGGCCGCCGCGAACTTTCATCACCGCCAGACAACCGTCGTCATCTTCCACCGCTAGCGCAAATACATCGCGGTCCACTTTATCCGGGAAAATAATAGTCTGCCGCGCGGCAAATTCTTCGGCGACTTTTAATTGATCCCGCAGTTTCGCCGCATATTCATATTGCATCTTTTCCGCCGCCCGGTTCATCTCCACTTTCAATTCTCTGATAACTTGCGATGTATCTCCCCTCACCAGTGCAATCAGGCGTTTCAAATTATCCTGGTAACTCATTTCTTCCACCAACCCTTCGCAGGGCCCTCCGCATAAATTGATATGATAATCCAGACAGACTTTATGCTTCTTCAATCTAATACTATCACCGGTAATATCCAAATTGCAATTGCGAATCTGAAAAATTCCTTTGAAAACTTTTACCAGTCGTTTGACTTGCTTAACTTCGGTGAAAGGTCCGTAATAAACACTGCCGTCCTTTATTACTTTCCGGGTCAAATAGGCCCGGGGAAACAATTCCTTGGTCACTTTCAAAAAGGGAAAAAACTTATCATCTCGGAAAAAAATATTGAAGCGAGGACGGTAACGCTTGATCAAATTCGCTTCCAGGATCAAAGCTTCCACTTCGGTTTCCGTTATAATCACTTCCAAATCATAGATATTTTCCACTAAAGCTTCATACTGCGCTCGGCCATCCGAACCTCCGGTAAAATAAGACCGTACCCGGTTGCGTAAAACCTTCGCCTTGCCGACATAAATGATTTTATCCTTAGAGTTTTTATATAGATATACTCCGGGATCGAGGGGAAGGTTTTCCAGTTTTTGCTTTAGTTTTTCATTCATTAGGAAACTTTGCATTGGACTTTGCACTTATCGAGCAAAAGCGCTGGATTTCGGCTTTCCAGTCTGTTCAAGAATAAAGAAAATGAGCAATACTGTGTGCTGTCGACCCTCTGTGGTCGACAGCATGTTCCAATATTACAAGCTATTGGTGTCGACTGCAGAGAGTCGACACCACCTGCATGGTGCGATTATTATCATTCTCGGACAGACTGTTTCGCCGCCGGGCGTTTAATATGTGTCGGGCGGGGGCGCCTGACACCACAAAAATCGTGCGCTCAATTGGAAATTCCCTGTGTGCTTTTTCTTAATCCCCAACCCCTAATCCCAAATCCCTACTTTTAAAAATCCATAGTTATCTCCACTCCGCCGATAATCGTCCGGATATTCACTGCGGGAATTTCCGTATGCACTTTAGGAATCATATATCCGGTCACTGCGCCGATAGCGGTTCCAAATATCACATCGGTGAGGAAATGTTCGCCGGATTTTACTTGAGTGTATCCCATATAAGCCGCTCCGCTCCACCCGACAATCCGTATTAGCGGTAAAATCCCGGAATCGGGGAAACGCTTTTTAAAGACCGATTCGGTAAACGCCACCGCATTCGCCGCTAAAGCCGAATTCAGAGAATAAAAACTGCTGGCGGCGTCTTTTGCTGCTCTGACAGTATAATCCAATTCATTATTATACGCATAAGGTTTGGGACGAATCTCAAATCCTCTGATATAATGGCAAAGACTGTAAGTAAACAGAACGGTTTCGGAATACATCACCAAATCTGTGACCGCATCCCAATATTCGTAGCCGCTTTTATTCCCTCCGTAGATAAAGATGACTATGGGTAACGCGGTCATTCCCAGCATATAATCCCCGCTCCGCCGCAAATTGGGAGAATAATAATCTGCGGCGAAGCGGTCGAGAGGATTGATATCGCTCTTCACCAAAGTATTGATCAGTGGCGGAGTGATATACAAATTGACCCGGTCCGCCAGCCAGACTCCGGTAGCTGCGGTAATCAAATAAGGACCGTCGAAAGACGGATCAAGGTAGTATGCGTCTTTCGCCACAGAAATTTGCCCGATCAGCAGAATTACCGCTATGACAATAATGAAACGCCTCCGGTGATTCATAACGCTCCCACAACCTGTTTTTTTACTTGTAACTTGCTGTTTGCTGCTTGTTACTTTTTTATATTTTTCTTAGCGCCTGGTTCATATCTTCCATTAAATCGTTGACATCTTCAATGCCGACCGATAACCTTAACATTCCAGGTAAAATTCCCGCTTCCCGCATTTCATCTTCACTATAAGCGCTGGATACGGTCGAAGCCGGGTGCGTGATTAGGGTATCGCAATCGCCCAATGATACCGCTTGAGTGCACAGTTTTAAATTATCCATCATATTCATCGCTTCCTTAATGCCGCCTTTGATTTCGAAAGCGATCAAGCCGCCGTATTTTTTCATTTGTTTAGTGGCTAAATCGTATTGCGGATGCGTTTTCAGCCCGGGGTATGATACCCAGGAGACTTTAGGGTGAAAAGCCAGATACTGCGCAATCCTCATGGCGTTTTCGCAATGCCGGTCCATTCGCACGACTAAGGTCTTCAATCCTCTGAGCAGCAGCCAGGCGTTGAAGGGGGCCATAATCCCGCCGGTATCGATGAGCGATTCTTTGCGCATCTTTTCGATGAATTCTTTAGTTCCCACAGCTAATCCCGATACGCAGTCTCCATGACCGCCGATATATTTGGTAGCGCTGTGCATCACCACATCGGCGCCCATCTTCAGAGGCTGCTGCAAATAGGGAGTGGCGAAAGTGTTGTCCACCACTAATTTAATGTCGTGTCTTTTGGCGATTTCCGCGCATCCGGCAATATCGATTATGGATAAAGTCGGATTCGCCGGGGATTCGATGAAAATGTATTTGGTTTTATCATCGATGGCTTCTTCAATTTTATTCAAATCGGAACCATCCACCATCCGCGCTTCGATTTTCAATCTGGGCAGAACCCGCTTGTGCATCGCCAAAGTCCCGCCGTATATGGTATTGGAGGAGACAAAATTATCGCCGGCGCCGCAAAAACTGATACAGATATTGAAACAAGCCGACATCCCGGAACCGAAGGATAATCCGGCTTCACCGGCTTCCAAAAACGCCATTTCCCGATGTAATGCGTCCAATGTTGGATTGGCTAAACGGCTGTAAATATAACCTTTAGCCGCGCCTTTAAACAAATCCGCGCCGTGCTGAGAATTCTGGAAAGCGAAAGTTGAACTTAAATATATCGGCGGAGACACCGCTCCGGTCAATTCATCCACACCGCCGCTGCCATGCACCGCCAGCGAGGCAAATCCCCAATTATCATCGACATGATGTACCATTTTTTAACCTCGGTAAATTATTTTGATGAGTGTATTTATTATGAGAAAAGAAATTAGTTGACAAACTGGTTGTGACGAATCTCTGCTGTCGACCACAGAGGGTCGACAGCACGCATATATCGGCCATCCGTTATCAACTATCGACTTGCGTCAATTCAATTAAAATTCCCCCGGTGGATTTGGGGTGGATGAAAGCAATCAACTTTCCGCCGGCTCCTCTGATTGGAACTTCATCGACCATTTTAATTCCTTCAGCTTTCAATCGAGCTATATCACCGGCTAAATCGGCCACTCTAATGGCGATATGATGTATCCCCGCGCCTTTCTTTTTGATAAACTCAGCAATGGGAGATTCCGCATCGGTGGCGGTAAGCAATTCCACTTCACTGGGACCTGCGCGGAAAGACCAGGTATTGACCTGTTGCTCGGTAATTACTTCAGGCTGAGGTGCAGGTTCCAGTCTCAAAAGCTGTAAAACCTTCCCGGCTGCGGAAAAATCGTTTACCGCGATTCCAATATGATCGATGATGGGCATATTATAGTTACTGCTTCCTTTTACTTACTACTTCTTTTTAACCAAAAGTCGAAACTCCTGCCCGGAACAAAAATATCCATACCTTTGGCCAGTTCCTTCCCCGCGTTTTCCACCCGATGCGGTTCATTGGGCGCGAACCAAGCCGAATCCCCAATCCCTAAAACCGCTTCCTCTCCGGCGCCATTTACTACTTTCATCATGCCTTCAATTACAATACAGACCTGTTCATTGCTATGTTGATGTAAAGGCGAACTATGCCCCAAAGGTTTTTCAAAGTATTCGATGGAAACGGCTTCACTCCCCGCCAAAGCCACGCGTTTCCAGCCCGGTTCGGGTTGATAGGTTTGTCCTTCAGGTAATTGGATAATGTTCATTTTATTTCAAAAGATTCCGAAATTAATGCTCTTCAACTTTAAGGTCATTCCGAACTTGGTTCGGAATCCAGCGCCTTTGCATTTGGAAATTTTTAAAGTCACTGGATGCTGAAACAAGTTCAGCATGACCGTTAGATAAGCTTTTTAGATTGAGGATCAGATTGACTATTTCGGCTCTGAGTAAACAAAGAAACCGATTTAACTTTTAATTTTAATTCATAATTTTTAATTTTAACTTTTTAGTTATCCAATGCTTCCCCCAAACTCCCCAGCATTTCGCCCATATTGCGGTAGATTTCCAGCCTTCCCGGCAAGGAATTGCGGAACACTTCCCCCCATCGGGAATTGACAATTCTGGTATCGCAAATAATCACCGCGCCTTTATCGCTGGAAGAGCGAATCAAGCGGCCGATGCCTTGCCGCAGTTTAATCACCGCTTCCGGAACACTGTATTCCATAAAGGGATTGCGGCCTTCCCGCTCCAGCTTTTCACTGCGCGCCTGAATTAGCGGTTCCGACGGTACATCGAAGGGCAGTTTGGCGATGAGCAAGATTTCCAAAGCTTTCCCCGGCGCATCCACCCCTTCCCAAAAACTCGCCGTCCCCAACAGTACGGAACGCTTCTTCAAAAAGCGCCGCAAAATATCCGACCTGGAACCTTCCACGCCCTGCGCCATCACGCTGATACCCGCTTCCGTCAAGGAATGATGTATCATATTATAAACTTGTAACAATTGATTGTAAGAGGTGAAAAGCGCCAAAGTCCCGCGTTTGAACCGCACGCCGGTCTCGACGATGATCTCCCCCAAAGTTTGCAGATATAAATCAGCTTGCCGGGGATTGGGCAAAAATACCGGCGCGCCGAACACCGCCTGTTCATCGTATTTGAACGGAGTGCCGTAGTCTTTGTAAATCACTTCCTTTTCCGCTTCCTGCAATCCCAGCCGTTCCTTGAAATAATCGAAACTTCCCCCCACCGTCAAGGTAGCCGAACTCAAGATAAGCGCATTCAGGAAGGGATACAAAGTGGAATTCAAGACTTTCGCCGGAGACAATGGCGCGGAATACAGTTGAATTTCGCGGTTTTCGTTCCCGCCCAATTCCCACCAATAAACCCAATCCGCATCTTTGGCGGTGGTCAGATCTTCAATAGTTTCTTTAATCCTTAAAGCTTCTTCCGCGGCGGAAGCCAATTCCATTTCCGGGCTTTCATCGATATCGAGCTCTTCTAATGTAATAATCTTATCCGTCATCCAAGCCAGTCTTTGTTTCAATAAACCAAAACCTTCCAACAGTTCGCCCAGATACATCTCGCCCGTATTGATCAATTCATTATTAGGCCCGTAGCGGCTTTTTATGGTATAATTGCTCGATTCATTGGCGGATTTAAGCTTAGCGTGATCCGTGACGACGGCAAAAAATTCTCCGGCTAAAGATTTTAACCGATTGACTTCGATTATGGCGCTTTCTACCGCTTCACTTATTTCGCCGGTAAAAAGTTTCTGCCGCCGCATCCGCACTAAAAGTCCGCTTTCGCCGCCGCTGTCTTTACGATATAATTTATGGCAGAACGCCCTCACCGTCCAATTGCTGCATTCCTTCCCTAAATGAGTGGAAGCGGCTTTTTCCAGATTATGCGCTTCATCCAGGATTAAATGGTGGTAATCGCCCAGCACCATATTTGCCGCCGCCACATCGGTCAGTACCAAGGCGTGATTCACCACTACAATATGCGAATTCAGTGCTTGACTCCGCGCTTTTTGCAGGAAACAGGTTTCATAATCTCCGCAGTGCGTCCCCAGGCAGGAACCCGCTTCCGAAGCGGTTTTTCCCCATAATCCCCACCATTTTTCCGACCTGAAACCGTTGTTTTCCCCGATGTCGCCGGTGCTGGTGCGGTTTACCCAAAAGAGCAGAGCCAGCGCTTTAGTTCTTTCATCTTCGGCTAAAGCCGATTCCGGATCGACTAAGATTTCCCGCCATTTGCGCTTACAGATGTAATTATTCCGGCCTTTTAAAATCGCCGCTTGAAAAGCGGTAGGAATCGCTTCGGTCAGGAAGGGAATGTCCTTTTCAAAAAGCTGTTCCTGTAGATTTTTCGTATTGGTGGAAATTACCACCCGCTTCTTACCCTGCACAGCGAATAAGATGGAAGGGATTAAATAGGCAAAGGATTTTCCCGTCCCGGTTCCGGCTTCCGCCATTAAAAACTTGCCTTCGTTGAGGGCAGTCAGACAATCGTCGGCCATTTCCAATTGCCGGGGGCGGAATTCATAATTATCGAATTTCCGGGAAATTTCACCGCCGGGCTGGAATAATCCCGCGGAAACTTCTTTGACGCTTCCTGTCCGTTCCTTACCGCCGGCGCCGCGCAGGAGATTGCTGGAATAAGGTCTGATCTTCCTCGGCGCTGCCGCAGTCCCGGTTTCCGATAAGTATTTGGCTAAATTGCGGAATAAGTCCCCGGTCACGCCGCCGCCTAAAATCCTTCCCGCGGAAACTGTCTCGCTCACGCCCAAGTCCAGTATAATTTCCGCCAGTTTCAGCAGGACTTTCCCGCATCTGCGGGCGTCGTCTTCCGCTCGATGATTGACGCCGCCCTTGATATTGAAATATTCCCCCAGTCTCTGTAAACCGTGCGATTCCAATTCCGGAACGAGCGCCCGGGCTAAGACTGCAGTATCGTAGGCGATATATTCCGCATCGCGCCCCGCGTGAAAAGCCTCGCCCTGCCGGGCATATTCCGACTTTAAAAAGTTAATGTCGAAGGGGGCATTTTGCGCAGTAATAGTATCGTCAGCGAGAAATTCCGTCAGTGCGGGTAAGACTTCCACCACATAGGGCGCATTCTTCAAATCAGCGTCACTGATCCCGGTTAATCTGATGATTTCCGGCGGCAGCTTTTTTCCCGGATACACAAATGTATTATAACTTCCGGCTTCGTCGCCGTCGACAAAGCGCACCGCGCCGATTTCGATGATACGGTCCTTCTGCCAGTCCAAACCGGTGGTTTCCAAATCGAGGGCGATAAACCGGTTCAGACCGATTCGTTTTAGTATGTCACGGGATATTGCCGTAATTATCCGTTGGATGCTTATCAGTTTGTTTGAATGTACTTATAAAGTAATTTGATCAAGTCCTTAAAAAATGAGCCCAAAATCGTGGCGCCGGTTCTCCGTAGTCGACGCAATACCCATCATATTAAGTCAAAATGCTGTTGACTGCAGAGAGTCGACAGCATATCCGGGAGCTGATTTGATCAAAGAACTTTGTAGAAACTTTGGATTTTATACTGTTTCTAATTATGGCTTTCCGATTGCAGGGACAAAACACTGTTCTGTCCCTACTAAACATGCGAAAAGACTTTTAGAAACAGGAATAACTTTTTATAGCGAAAAATCCAAAATTTAAAATCCGCTTTTCACTTGCTCACTTGAACCCTTGCTCACTTGAACACTGCTTAATAAAAAGGGCAGACATCTTGATGCCCGCCCCATTTTCGGACTTCTCTAAAAAGAATGACGCGGCTTCAATTTCCGGTTCGCCGCCGCTTCATCCAGTTGTCTGACCGGTGTTTTATGCGGGGCAGTCTTCACCATTTCCGGATTGGAATCTATCTCTTGATCGATCAACAATAAAGCTTCGGCGAAAGCGTCCAAAGTTTCGCGGGTTTCCGTTTCCGTTGGTTCAATCATGATCGCTTCCGGCACGATTAAGGGGAAATATACTGTAGGAGCGTGGAATCCGAAATCCAGCAGTCGCTTGGCGATTTCCTTGGTCCTGACACCGCGTTTAGCTTGGCGGCTGCCGGAAAAGACTGCTTCGTGCAAAGTGAATTTGCCTAAAGGTAAATCATAGACATCTTCCAATTTCTTCCGCAGATAATTAGCATTCACGATAGCGCAGACGCTGGCTTTGGTCAATCCCTGCCAACCCATCATCAGGATATAGGTATAAGCCCGCACCAGAATAGCAAAATTGCCGTAGTACGAACCGACTCTTCCTATCGACAATGGACGGTCGTAATCGAAAATATAGCCTTCATCCTTGACATCGATGACCGGCATCGGCAGAAACGGCGCCAATTTGGAATTAACTGCCACCGGCCCAGAACCTGGTCCGCCGCCGCCGTGAGGCGTGCTGAAAGTTTTGTGTAGATTCAAATGTACCGCGTCGAAACCCATATCTCCGGGGCGGGCAATCCCCATCAAAGCGTTCATATTAGCGCCGTCCATATAGAGCAATGCGCCGACTTTATGCACCATATTGGCAATTTTTTCAATCCCGCATTCAAAAATCCCCAAAGTATTGGGATTGGTGATCATAAACGCCGCGGTGTCTTCATCCAAAGCCGCTTCCAAAGCGGTCAAATCCACCAAACCGAAAGCGTCCGAGGGAATCTGCACCACGCTATAACCCGCGGCCGCAATCGAGGCCGGATTGGTGCCGTGCGCGCTGTCGGGGATGATGACTTTCTTACGGGCGTTGCCTTGATGGATGTGATAAGCTCGCATCAGCAGCAGCGCGGTCAATTCACCGTGCGCGCCCGCCGCCGGCTGTAATGTAATCGCCTGCATCCCGGTAATTTCGCATAAAGCCCGGCTTAATTCCCGCATCAAACGCAAAGCGCCTTGAGCCGTAACTGAAGACTGGAAAGGATGCAGATTGGTAAAGCCTTCCAATCTGGCCGTCTTCTCATTTATCTTAGGATTATACTTCATTGTGCAGGAACCTAAGGGGTAAAATCCTTTATCCACATGATGATTCTGCACTGATAGATTGACAAAATGACGCATTACCGAGCCTTCACTGACTTCAGGCAAGGGTAAATCATTCTTCCGTAAAAATTTGTCCGGAAGCAGCCCCGTTTTGTAAGGCACATCCAAGTCCGGTAAAGTGTAACCTTTACGCCCCGCTTTACTCTCATCGAAAATTAATGCTACAGGCATTTATTTGCTCATTGATTAAATTTTTAATATATTTAATTTATTATATTTATCGAAAATAGTCTGCAAGTCGACAAGTCGACAAGTCAACAAGTCGAAAGAAGTGATAATTACCATTAACCGTATTGACTTTTAAGATTAGTTACAAGATTCTTTATAAAAAGGAGGGGATTGCTTCAAGGCTTTCAGCCTTTCGCAATGACGCTTTTTTGGTAATATAACCTCGAAAGTCTGTTCAGCCACCAGCTACCCGCCACAAGCCACAAGCCGCCCGCCGCTTTCAGTATTTCTTCATAAACTTGATTTTCACCGAATTGCCCGATAATTCCAGCACGGTGAAAGAACCTCCGGTGAAAGCGTATCCGTCAAGCTGAACCGCTAAGTCTTCCACCGTTCCGTCATAGTCGACTTCCAATATCCCTTCATTGTTAGTGAAACTGCGCTGGCGCACGCCTTCTATGCCGGAAAAATCGGTGAGATTTTTCTTTAGGGTATTGAATGAAGTGAAATCGGCTTCGGTCACTAAAATTTCCAGCGTCCGTGCAGTAATCTGCGCGGAACTTGCCCATTGCAGGACTGAAGTTACCAGCGAGTCGGCCATTTCCCCGGCGGCTTTGGTTAATGCGTCCACTCCCGCGGTCACTTCGGAAATATGCACCGCAGGCGCATGTGTAGTGAAGGAAGCGTAGATTTTCCCGGAACTGGCTTCAATTATCTGAGCGGTAAAATCGGCTTGCACCGATTTCATCCCGGTTCCCACCAAATAGCCGATTTCCGCCTTTTCCGTGGTCAATGCTTTGCCGATTAGAATCAATTCAGCGCCTTCCCGGTAAGCGGAAAGCGATACTTGGGAGATGCCTCCCGGTTTGTCCAATGAATTCAGCGATGCGGGATTCAGCCGTCTTTTGGAAACCAGATCGAAATGCCATTTGCTTAGTTTACGGTTGATTTCAGTTTCGCAGGCTTCCGTCCGCTGACCGCAGTTGTTTTCCTCGACGATGATCATCCAGCGCGGTTTATTCATCCAGGAAAGCAGCAGGTCGATGGCCGCCTGATCCTTCATAATTTCGCTGAACACCGCCGTCACTTCCGCTTCGATAGTCACAGTGAAAATGCCCATAGAAGCGTTAGATGATACTTCGCGATAATTCTTTAAGAATCCATTCGCCCGACTCAGGATTTTATCCGAAGCCAGCTGATAGTTTTTCATCAGCGTTTCACTGGTCAGCACGGTCCCCAAAGCTTGTTCTACTGCAGATCTCTTCGCCTGCTCCAGAGCTTGGACTCCGGAATTGCCCTGCCCGCTGGCGATAACAGTCTTTACCTGTTCCTGACCGGCAGAAACTGCGGTAAAAACAAACAATGTAATAAGTAAATATGATAATTTCACAGTTTTACCCTCCTGACTTTTTGATGTGTTTCTAACTTCATATTATCTATGCTCTTGCAAAATATTTAATTTCTTAGTTTCATAATTGAAATTGTTATCGTGTGGGGGAGTGTGGCACCGGCAGCTGTATTCTCCGACTTTTTCCGCAATATGAGCGCCGGAAATGGGCGGATTTTTCGCAACTTTATGGCATTCTTCACATCCTACCCCCGCTAATTTCGGAGTGGTTTCGACATCCCAAAAACCGGTAGGATAAGCGAATCCGGTAGTATGGCAGGGAAGGCAGCGCGGCTCGCTATTTTTGACTCGGGCATAAGCGTCGGCGTGACGGCTCTTCCGCCAGCCTTCATACTCTTGGAGATGGCATTTACCGCAATACTGACTACCGAGAAATACTTGATCCGGTTGAGGAAGATTTCGCCTCCGGGCGGTTAATTCGGCTAACCATTGAGAAAAATATTGGTCGGTCAAAGCTTTTGCCTCCGGATGCGGCGGAGGATTGTTCATAGTTATAGGAATATCGCGATATTTTCCTAATGAAGTTATCCCTTTTCCCGCCCTTTTTAATTCCAAAAATCCGGTTAAAACCGGTTTGCGGGGAAGATTTAATAGATAACCTGTGTCATTCGGTTTGACATTCGATCCGGTCGAATTAAGGCAAATCACTAAGTCGATATAGTCAGCATAATCCAATATCTTCTGCCCGGATTTTTCCCCGCCGGTGGTCACTACTATAATCCAATCGCCGTCCTTATTCTCCGTCAAAGCTTCCCGCAAAGATATTTTCCAGTCCTGCAATTTCCAGTTTTTAGCCGTCTCTGCATCCAACAATCCGTATGTTTCTTCCGACCAAATGCCAATGATAATAGTAGTCTCACCCATCTTGCTTCGAATCTTAACATATTGAGGGATTTTCTGCCCGTCGACTGCTTCCAAATTGGCAATGGTAACCGGAATACCGGCAGAAATCAGCATTTGCCAACGATTTAAATCCTGGTCTCCCGGAATGAAAGCGGAAAAATCCAGCGTTTGCGCTGTTTTAAGGATATAACTATCCTTCAGCGAATCCGGTATCGCGCCGAAAATATTGCCGGTGTATAATTTCAAAGAACTATCTGCAGGGAAATCAAATATGGTCGACAGGTTTTCCAAACCGCCGCTATTACTCCCCGGTCAACCGCAGCCTCTTAAGACACCGTTGAAATTTCCCGCGTAGTGCAGGCGCAGATCACATTTTCCCGTTGAAGCAGAAAATAATATCACTATTGCAGAAATAAGGATTCTGCATTTTTCGCCTTGGCTTTTCACTTGGTACTTGTTACTTGGCACTTGATACTTGCTTCAATTCATCGATCACCCATTCCATCTCGTTTTTCGTCCGAGATTCGGTCACTGCGATGAGGAAGGAATGTTCATCCACCACCGGATGGAACCGGCCCAGAGAAGGCCCGATAAGCAGATGCTTTTTCGCCAGCGTGTCCACCACTTTTTTCGCCCGGTGATGGGAAGTCACTAAGAATTCTTTAAAAAACGGTTTATCGGGATATTTTAACTTAAAATCGGTGTATTTCAGAATTTCGTTCGCCAGATAATGAGCTTTTTGCAGCGATTGTTCGGCCATTTCTTTAATCCCGGATTTTCCCATAAAACACAGAAAAGCCGCAGCGGTCAAAGCGCATAACGCTTGGTTGGTGCAGATATTGGAAGTAGCTTTTTCCCGCCGGATATGCTGTTCCCGCGTCTGTAAAGTTAAGACATATCCCCGTTTGCCTTCCAAATCGACGGTTTCCCCGGCGATCCGTCCCGGTAAGGAACGGACATATTTCTGATTGACGGCGATTATCCCCAAATAGGGGCCGCCGTAATTCAGCGAATTACCCAGGCTTTGCCCTTCCGCCACCGCCACATCCGCGCCGTATTCTCCGGGGGATTGTAAAATCCCCAAAGAAATCGGATCGAACGAAGCGATGAACAATGAACCATTGCTATGAATGACTTCGCCCAGTTCATTTGTTTCTTCCAGTAATCCGTAAAAGTTCGGATGCTGGACAATAACTCCGGCCGTCCGGTCGTCCAGCATCGCTTTTACGCGCTCGGTGTCCAAAGTTCCGCTGTCCGCCGGAATAGTGATTATTTCAAACGGAAACGAAGCGCCGTAAGTCCGCAGGATTTGGATATGATGCGGATGAACATTGTCACCGATGAGGATTTTCTTGCGGCCGGTATGCCGGACCGCTAAAATCGCCGCTTCAGTTAAAGCGGTTCCTCCGCAATACAGCGATGCATTGGAAATATCCATTCCCGTCAAATTGCAGATTAAAGACTGGTATTCGAAAATCGCCTGCAAAGTGCCTTGACTGACTTCCGGCTGATAGGGAGTGTAGGCGGTATAAAACTCCGGGCGGGATATAACCGCATCCAAAGCGGACGGTTGAAAATGGTCATATACTCCTCCGCCGGCGAAACATGTCATCACCCGGTTCATTCCGGCTAAACGCTTCATCTCCGACATCGCTTCCAATTCCGACATCCCGGACTGTAAATCCAAAGGCTGTTTCATCCGAGCTTGATCCGGTATTCCGGCTAAAAGGTCTTCAATATCGGAAACCCCGATAAATTTCAGCATTTCCGCCGTTTCTTCTTTGGTATGAGGCACAAACGGAACATTAGCTGTCCAAATCTCATCCGATATGTATTTCTTCATTATAATTTAATGCTCTAAAAGGTTGTAATATTTTTAAGTGGATTGCATCATCAGCCTTACAGATGATGCGGAACGACACTTTTTAATTGAGATAATCATGTATGACAATATGCCTAATGACTAATGCCTTCCAGCATTTTAGCGTATTGCTCGGCATTCATCAATTGATCGATTTCACTTTTGTTGGAGATTTTAATTTTAACCATCCAGCCGTCGCCGTAGGGCGATTGATTGACTAATTCAGGTGAATTTTCCAAGGCATTGTTGACACCGACAATGGCGCCGCTTAAAGGCGCGTATAAATCCGCTACCGCTTTCACCGCTTCGATAGTGCCGAACGCGCCGCCCATTTCCACTTTCTTGCCGATAGCGGGTAATTCTATAAAAACCACATCGCCCAATTCGCCTTGAGCATAATCGGTCACGCCGACAGTGGCGACATCGCCTTCCAATTTTGCCCATTCATGATCTTTAGTATAATACAGACCTTGAGGTGTTTCCATCTCTTTACTCCGTTTAATAGTTGAATATATTGAAGATTAGTAGTTCGATTATTACATTAGTTAAAGAGTTTCCAAGTGTTCAAGTGAGCAAGTGTTCAAGTTAAAAGCAAAAGCCCGCGCCCAAAAGTTATCCATATTCATTCGCACAGATTTAGATACTTTAGAGTTCGTCACAATACCGACAAAAATCTGCTTTGCTTTTCTCGGTGCCTTTGCGGCGAAACTTTTTCTTTTCAAATTCAAAATTCAAAATACAAAATTCAAAATAGACTAACTTATCCCTTTTCACTATTCGCTAAACGCCAGCGGTCGATGAAGCCGGTGTCGAATTTCCCTGAGATAAAATCCTGAGTGTTTATCACCTGCAGATGGAAAGGGATTGTGGTTTTAATCGGTTCCACCACCATTTCCTGCAGAGCGCGGTTAAGCCGTACTCTCGCCTCTTCCCGGTCTTTCCCCCAACAAATCAATTTGGCTAAGAGGGAATCGTAATTCGGCGGAACCCGGTAACTTTGATAAATGTGCGTATCCACACGCACACCAGGCCCTCCGGGAACATGAAACGACTCGATCAATCCGGGATTAGGCAGGAAATTCCGCGCCGGATCTTCCGCATTTATCCGGCATTCGATGGCGTGTCCGGTAATTTTAATGTTACTTTGTTTAAAAGAGAGTTCATCACCCATCGCCACCCGAATTTGTTCTTTGACTAAATCCAGACTAGTGACCATTTCGGTGACAGGATGTTCCACCTGGATTCGAGTATTCATCTCCATAAAATAGAAGTCGCCGTGCTTGTCCAGCAAAAATTCCACGGTTCCGGCATTGACATATCCCACGGCTTTCGCCGCTTTCACCGCCGATTCACCAATTCTTTGCCGGATTTCCGGAGTAACTACCGGTGAAGGGCTTTCTTCGATTAATTTCTGATGACGCCGCTGGATAGAACAATCGCGTTCGCCTAGATAGACCGCATTGCCTTTGCTGTCCGCCATAATCTGAACTTCGATATGCCGGGGGTCCTCAATAAACCTTTCGATATAGACATCGGGATTATTGAAACCGATTTCCGCTTCAGCGCGCGCCATTTCAAAGCCGGATTCCAGATTCTCCGGCGTCCTGACTAATCTCATTCCCCTGCCCCCTCCTCCGGCAGCCGCTTTCACCATCACCGGATAACCGATTTCCGCGGCGATTTCCTTAGCGGTTTTATAATCCGGGACCACTCCTTCACTGCCGGGAGTCACTACCACATTGGCTTTCCGCATAGTAGCCTTGGCTACGGCTTTTTCACCCATAGTGGTAATCGCTTTGGGCGGAGGGCCGATCCATACCATTCCGTTGCTTTCCACCATTTCCGCAAAAGCGGCGTTTTCCGCTAAAAAACCATAACCGGGGTGAATTGCGTCGGCTGCGGTGACTTCCGCCGCCGCGATGATGCTCTTGAAATTTAAATAACTCATATTGCTGGCGGCTGGCCCGATACAAATCGCTTCATCGGCAAAACGGACATGCAAACATTCCGTATCCACTTTACTGTAAACCGCAACCGTCGATAAACCCAATTCCTGACAAGCTCTGATCACTCGTAAAGCAATCTCTCCCCGGTTAGCTATCAATACTTTTCTTATCAATATCTTTTCCTAAAACAGTTAGCAAGTTTGCAAGTTTACAAGTATGCAAGTTAATAGCATAAATCGGCTTGCCAGAATCAAAAAACGGTCAATCTATTGTGATTATTTTCCCAAAATAAAAGCGCCTAATCCCCCAATTTCCAATTCCTGCCTTATTCCTTACCTATCTTGAACAACAGCTGTTCAAATTCCACCGGCTTCCCATTCTCCACGCAGATTTCCGAAACCGTTCCGCTGAATTCACTTTCGATTTCATTCATTAGTTTCATAGCTTCAATGATACATAAAGCCTGTCCCGGTTTGACTTTGTCGCCAATTTGGACATAAGGTTCTGCTTCCGGCGACGGCGCCCGATAGAAAGTTCCCACCATAGGTGATTTGACTTCCAATAAATTCCTGACTGCCGGAGCTTCTGCGGCTTTGGGAAGCATAGCTGCGGCCATTTGGGGAGAATCCGTCGTCACTAGCGCCGCCGGAGGCGCTGCATACGACAAAGCCGCTGACGGCGCAGCGACTACGATGCCCCGCTCCTTTTTAATCCGCAAAGTTGCGCCTTCTTCGATTATCTCCAATTCACTGATGTCCGATTCCGCTACCAATTCGACATAGCGCTTGACTTCGCCATACTTTAATTTTTCCAATTTACGGCCAAATTATATAATGATGCTTTTATTCGTTTTGACTTCGAATCTACCCTTTGACTCTTTCCATATATTCACCGGTTCTGGTATCGACGCGGATGACTTCTCCGATTTCGATGAAAAACGGCACCTGCACCACGGCGCCGGTTTCCAAAGTCGCCGGTTTACCGGATCCAGCCACGGTATCGCCTTTGACGCCGGGCTCAGTCTGCACGATTTTGAATTCCATAAAGAAAGGCAATTCCAATCCCAAAGCCCGGTCTTCGTGGAATAAAATTTTTACCTCATCACCTTCCTTCAAATACTTGATTTCGTCTTCTGCCACCTTTTTCGGCAGATAAATCTGCTCATAGTTTTCCTGATCCATAAACACCAAGGAATCGCCTTCTGCATAGAGATATTGCATCTTGCGGATTTCCACCCGCATAATTTCAATCTTTTCCCCGGAACGGAAAGTTGGCGACAGTACTTTGCCGGTGGTCAACGATTTGATTTTGGTGCGCACAAAAGCGCCGCCTTTACCCGGTTTTACATGCTGAAATTCCACCAGCTGCATTATATCGCCGTCATATTCAAAAGTCAATCCGTTACGGAAATCTGCGGTGCTTGCCATAATTCTTCCTGTATTGATGAAAAGTTATTCTGGCTTAAGATGGATTTTACCAGATCGTTTGGATTTTTCTATATCGACTTCTCTTCCACATTCCCGGCAATAAATGCGATATTCATCATTAATGCATTCGCTATGGATTACTTCAGGTTTTGAATCAGCAAATTTGAGAATATCATATTGGATCAAAGAAGAAATGAATTCTCTTGAATCGCAATCCGGGCACTGATTTTTATTCGTTTTCAAGTATAGACCAGAGTTTATTTAATCTCTTAAAGGCAATTTCTTCTTTAATTGTCAGGTTATAATCAAGTTGATCTTTTTTTACAATTTTAAACTGCGATATTGAAAGAAAATTCAGCAGAGTATTGAAAGTATCCTTGTCAACCGCTTTTTCATTTTCTCTCTCGCACATAAAATGATATCTTCCATATAGTTCATCAATCGTTCGCTTTTCCTGTCCAATACTTTTAATTATATGAGTTGTACTTTGTATGATACCTTTTATATTTACTCTAAATTTTAATTGTTCTAATGAATTTGAATTTAAAATCCCTTTCTCTTTAAAAAGAATTTCCAGTTCAGTAGGACATAATGGATAGTCTTCATTTAACTTCAAAAGATCTAACAGAGTACTTACCTTCCATAAAGAAATATTTTCAATTTCTGCGTCTCTTATACATGCTGGCGAAAAATCAAAACATACTACACAAATGTAATTTGCGTTGTGTTTTTCCTTATGTTGTTTTAGTCTTGAATAATTTATTCTATCTAATTTACCTTTGGCTTTTGATTTGACTTCAAGAATGGCAATAAAAGGTTCTTTGATAAGTATATCCGTAGTGCCTGCTTTCGCTATTAATTCACAAGAAAAACCGAGATATTGAAAATATTCAAAAATCGACTTTTCAAAAACTTTTGGTTCATTACTTTTACTTGATGCCTTTTTTATTTGATCTTCAAGTCTAATAATCTGTTCATCCCCGTGAGAAATATTCGTCTTGTCCTTTATCCGCTCTTTAAATATAATTTTTTCTCTGATTAAAGTTCTGGAAAAAAGTATATCAAAACGGTTCTTATATTGACTAATGTTAATTCTTTCCTTACCAGTAACTTTGAGTGTCCACTGCTCAACTTTATTAAAGATATTGATCTTCCATTGATTACCTCTATATTCAACATTATCAATAATATCTAAAATATCATCTTTATTAATAATGAAATTATCATTGTTTCTACCACAAACAAATATCACAGAAAATTCTTTATTCATCATCCCTTTGATTGTGTCAACTTCTAGTCCAAAATAATATTTACTTGGATCATTCTTATTTGGTTTGGAATATCGTAAATATAAATAACCATCACGAGACAATTTGAATAATGTACTCCCATGTACCTTTGAAATATCCGAACAATATGATTTAATTGTATTTAAAATACTCTGATAATGATCACTCATCATTGTCCCCTATTAGTTTCCTAAATTCCCCTTCATCTATCACTTTAACTCCCAACCCCCTGGCTTTGTCCAACTTCGAACCGGGATTTTCCCCGGCTAAAACATAATCCGTTTTCTTGCTGACCGAAGAAGACACCTTTCCGCCCGCCTTTAGTATCATTTCCGAAGCTTGTTCCCGGCTTAGAGTGGGTAAAGTTCCGGTTAAGACGAAAGTTTTACCGGTCAAAGTGGATTTTACCTGCGCAGTTTCCTCCTCGGCGGCCATTTTCACCCCCGCCTGCCGCAGCTTTTCTATCGTCTTTAAATTATTATCGTTGCGGAAAAAATCATACACTGATTCGGCAATCCCCGGCCCGATTTCTTCCACCGATAATAATTCTTCCACCGAACCTTTGCTCAATCTGTCAATCCCTTTAAAATGCCGGGCTAATACTCTGGCGACGCCGGAACCGACTAATTTAATCCCCAGTGAATAGACTAACTTTTCCAACGGGCGGTTTTTGCTGGCTTCGATTCCGCTGAGCAAATTATCTGCGCTTTTTTCCGCGAAACGTTCCAGAGCGACTAATTGTTCCTTCCGCAAATAATATATATCGCCATAGTCTGTGGCTAAATTTGCGTCCAGCAGCAGCTTCACTGTGCTTTCCCCCATCCCTTCGATATCCATCCCTCCACGGGAAGCGAAATGCACAATCCTCCCCAATCTTTGCGGCGGGCAAGCCACATTGGGGCATCTCCGCATCACTTCCCCTTCTTCCCGCACCAATCCCGAACCGCATTCCGGGCATTTTTCCGGCATGGTAAAAGGCTGCGCCTCCGCCGGACGCAGACTTAAATCTACCGCTGTGACTTTGGGAATGACATCCCCGCCCTTTTCAATCACCACCGTATCCCCTACCCTAATGTCCTTGCGGGCAATCTCCTCTTCATTGTGCAAAGTCGCTCTTTTAATGGTGGAACCGGCTAAATAGACCGGCTGAAGTTCCGCCACCGGAGTGATATACCCCACTCTCCCCACCTGTAAAGTTATCCCCCGGAGCACAGTCATCGCCTTCTGCGCAGGGAATTTATATGCCGTTGCCCAGCGGGGGCTTTTTGCGGTGAAACCCAACTCCGATCTTTGCCGGTAATCGTCGATTTTTACCACCACGCCGTCGATTTCATAAGGCAATGTTTCCCGTTTGCCGCACCATTCTTCGCAATAACACCAAACTTCATCTATACTATTACAGATCCTCCATTCCTTATTCACCGGCAATCCCATCTCATTCAGCCATCTTAAGCGGTCGGAATGGAAATAGGGTGCGTCTATTCCCCGTAAGTCATATAAAAAAGTCCTCAACGGTCGTCTGGCTGCTTCCCGTGAATCCAGTAATTTCAAAGAACCTGCGGTGGAATTGCGGGGATTGGCGAAAAGCTTTTCACCTGCAATTTCGCGTCTTTCATTCAACCGGCGGAAATCAGCGGTATTCATATAGACTTCCCCCCGCACTTCAAACGCGGGAGGAAAATTATTCCTCAGCTTTAAAGGAATTCCGCGGATAGTGCGGAGATTGACAGTAATATCATCTCCCATTTGTCCGTCGCCGCGGGTCAAAGCTAAAATTAAAGCGCCTTTATCGTACCTTAAAGCTGTTCCCACCCCGTCGATCTTCAATTCGCAGACATAGCGGTAACCGCCGCCGATGATTTCCCGCACCCGGCGATCGAAATCCTGTAGTTCTTCCAGTGAATAAACATTGGATAAGCTTAACATCGGTTCGCTGTGAGGGACGGATTTGAAACCTTCCTCTAAAACTCCCCCTACGCGCTGTGTCGGCGAATTAGCATCGTAATACTCCGGGTGCGCACTTTCCAAATCGACCAATCTGCGATACAGACTATCATATTCCGCATCGGAAATTTCCGGCGCCGCCTGCTGATAATATAACCGGTTATGCCGGTCGATTTCCTCCCGCAGCCGTTCTATTTCGACTTTGGTATCCAAAATTTATGCGATTATGATTAAACTCTATAATTTAACAAATCCTCACTTAAGTTTCAAATAGATAGAGGGGAAATCGACTTTAATAATTCAGCTATCGTATATCCAGCCTGTAGAGTCGACTCTCCGTAGTCGACACAATCTGCCAGTTTTTCAACTATATGCTGTCGACCACAGAGGGCCGACAGCACGCTTATTGTTTATCCTTTATTCCACGGAGTACCATAATTCTTTCCCATCGTACTGAACCATTTGGTACACCACTTCGGCGGCGGGCTGGTAACCTGCTAATATCCTGAATTTCGCCCAGCGGTAATTATTGGGATGAGGAATTTCCAAGGACGCGGGCTGCCAATCGTCTTCCCATTCGATAAGAGTGACATCATCGAACCAAGCCCAGCTATCGTCCAAAACAGGAGAAGAATTGCGCACTCCAACTGTGCCATAAAATCCGCCGGTGGGGATATCCAAATCGGCGCTGACAAATTGCCAATCGAAAGTGCCAGTCAAATTCCCTTCCACAGCTTGAATATTAATCGGAACTGTGCCATAGCGGGTGCCGTAGTACCTCAATTCCAATGCTGCTTGATCTGTATTGATACCCTTGATATAACCGCCTAAAGTATAATCTTTATCATCGTCGATTACCAATTTATCTTCCATTTCCGTACCGGAAGCGGCGCTTTGATAGCACTGAGCGTAAACTTTGATCGATCTATTGCCGGAATGTTTTATCGATTGGTCGAATAAAACACTGCTGTTCGATCCCATATTCCAAATGGAGGAACCTTCATCTTCAAAACCGCCGAAATACATAATTTCCCGCCCATATTTGACTTCGACTTGCGTCATCGGAATCCCGGAAAAGGAGATAATATTCGACAGACTGCCGTATTTCTCCATCTGCATAGGATTGGAATAGGTAGTATCCGGCAGGGAATCGGGAAATACCACGGTCACCGTATCGATTATCTCGGTCGAACTAATCTGCGCTGGATCCAAAGCGATAAAAGCCAGATTTTCTTCGTAGACCGGCAATACCACCGCGTTCATATCCCGCGACAAATCGGCGATTTTATCGATTATCGCTTTGCCTAATTCACCTGTAGCCGGTTTAGGAATATAATCGTCGATCATCACCGGGCGGAAATAACAGCTGTGAATACCGTCTCTATCCATATTTGCATATAAAATCATCGAGTACATCGTTTCCAATTGCTGCTGCTCGAAAACAAAATTCCCCATACTGTGAGCGATCAATTTGCCGTTATAGACTTCATATCCCTGCAGAATATGGGGATGATGCGCTACCACCAGGTCCGCGCCCATATCGATGGCGGAATACTGTAAATCCAATGTAGTGGAATCGACTTCCAGATACGCCTGCGCCGGCAGTTCGATGTTCCAATCTCCGCCTAAACTTGTATCAGGATTTTCGTCGTATTCCGTCCCGCAATGCACCTGCACTACCACAATATCATAAAGCGCCGCCGCCTGCGGCACCGATTCCTGTAAATAATATTCGGTGAACCAGGTAAATCCCGGCTTATTCGGTCCCGATTCCATAAACGGAGGCAGATTGTCCGCTCTCCCGGTACGGTTGCAGTAGCCTAAATTGGCTACCGAGACGCCTTCCCGGAAATGCACCATCGGCAGATTGGATTGATAATCGTTAGCTCCCGAACCGCATCTTTCGATACCCCGGCTGTCCAATCCTTCCTGAGTATCGTACATTCCAATATTAAGATAGTCCATCACATGATTATTGGCTAAAGTCACCCCATCGACTCCGGCGTTCACCAATGCGTCCAGATTATTAGGATTTCCGGCGAAGACATATTCCTTAGTCGGATGCGGCGTGGATAAATCGGTGGTGAACACACATTCCAGATTGCAGAAGGATAAATCCGCTCCTTCACCAAAAATGGGAGTAATCTGCGTCCAAAGAGTATCGGCACCGTAGACTGTTATCCACCCCCCCGGCTCTTCATAGCGCCGGGCCATCATCGCATCGCCGGCAAAGTTGGCGGTTATAGTGCCGGAATTCACCCCTAAAGGCACTTCGATGTGAATAGTCTGCAGATCGACTAAACCGGTCTCATCCCGTACTTCAGCTTCCACCGTGTAGTAACCTTCCGCCGGGAAAGTGAATATCGGATTCTGCAGTTCCGAACTCCAGCCTTCGCCGAATTCCCAGAGATAAAATAAGGTATCGGAATCCGGGTCTTCCGCTTCCGCAGTAAATTGGAAAGTCATCCCTGCCGGAGTCTCGTAGGTGTAAATCATTTCGAAATCTACGGTGAGTTCCGGCGCTATAGGCATATCTCCGGTAATATCGCAAATGTAATCGAAATAAATGCCGCCGTTGCTGGCCCAATTGTCCTCATCGTTCAAATAAATGAACCGGTTTAGAACCGGATAATAACCATAAGCGTTGAACCAATCCACGCCAATCGGCAGATAGAAGAACTGCCAGGTGTTCTCATTGCCCACGCAAAAGTAAGTATTCCGCCAATTGATGGAATCAGTCAAATCGGTGCCGCGGAAATTGTAAAACAGTTCGTGAGATCCGTCCCCCACTCCGAAAGCACAGATCTCCGAACCCGCGCTGCTCCCGGAATGATAAGTATCGACCGCAATGCCGAACATAGTATTTTCGGCAGCGGTAAAAGGACTCACAGACTGCACTTTCCAGGTATTGCCATAAACCTGCAAAGCGTAATCCGAATTGTTGAAAGTTGTGGTCGCTTGAACGCTCCAGCTATTGGGTTCCCGGTCCTGAGCCGCGCTGTAACTGGTCAAAGTCACGCTGCCGTCTTCAAAATCTTCCAAGACAGTTTCATCCAAGCCCAGGTAATACGGTGAGGAAAAGCTTATGGTATAGAAACTATTCCCAGCCGTAAACGGTTCGGAATAATTATTCTGCTCAGTGTAAAAAATCGAGCTGTCTCCTGCCGAGATTTTAGTAATAATAAAATCAATATCCCCCGGCACGAATTTAGCGGGATAAGCCCAGTGTAACACTACATTATTTCCGGATATTTCTATCCTAAGAGAATCGACCGCTATCAGCGGCGCGTCTGCCCACGCTGTTAAACTTAACAGCGCGATTAAACCTATTATCAGTCCCGGTTGCCGCATTGTTGTTTATCCTTATGTTAGTTGGCGCATTGAATTTTCCCCCGTTATTATTACACCTTCCTATCGTTACTCGCAGTCAATAAATTATTCACCGCTGAAACCGCTTCCTCCACCGATATATCCCGCATACATTTAAAATGCCCCTGGGGACACTTATTCCGCCCAATATGTGAACAAGGGCGGCAATCCAATTCCCTTTCCAAAACTACTGAAGGGCTGCGGAAAGGAAAGAAACCGAATTCTTTTACGGTACTGCCAAAAAACACCACCGATGGCGTCCCCACCGCCGACGCCAGATGGCTCAAACCGGAATCGTTGCCGATATAAACACTGCAGAGTTTTACCAATCCTGCTGTGACCGGCAGAGAAGTTTTCCCGGCAAGATTAAGCGTTTTATCGCCGCAGTTTTCTTTAATAGTCCGGCAAAGCTCGGCTTCTTCCGACGAGCCTAAGAGCAGAACTTTTTCAAAGCCAGCCTCCAACAAACGGCAGCCTAATTCCGTATAACTCGCATTTTCCCACCTTTTAGTCCACCATTTCGCTCCCGGAGCCACCGCCGCAATTTTCCTGCCTTCACCTCCCAAATCCGCAACTATTTTGTCGGCTTTTACTTGAGATGAATTATCAATAAAATAATCCAATCCCAAGCCGTCATCGCTCACTCCCAGTTTTTCCGCAGCCTGCAAGTATCTGACGGGGACTGCTGGATAATTTTTCAACAAATTCCATTTAAAATTTACTAAAAGCCATCTGCGGACACGCGGTTTTTCCCACCGCAGGATTTTAGCGCCGCTTTCGGCGCAAATGTAAGCAGAACGATAATTACTGTGTATGTCGATTACATAGTTGTAAATACCGGACCTGATTAATTCCGCTGTCTTAATTAATTCATTCAGGCCCGCCGATTCCGGTAACACCCAAACTTCATTTAAAAATTTATTACTTTCGACCGCTTCCCGGAATTTTTCCCGGACTAAGAAATCGATTTGAGCATCAGGATATTTATTGCGCAAACATCTTATCAACAGTGAACTAAGCAACACATCGCCCAGCGAACTTAGTCTGATGATCAGTATCTTCAACTTTTACCTTTACTGTTTCATCTTTTACTTGATTCTATTCACTTACTGCTTGCTGATTCCTTCTGCATTTCTACATCCAATCCCGTCGAATGCACATCGGCCAGTTCCCCATTTTCATTGAAATAAATTATCAATCCCAGGTAATCAGGATGTTTTTCCAGCCATTTCATTCCTTCGGCCGGCCCCATCACAAATAAAGCTGTGGCTAATGCGTCCGCTTCAATGCATTCTTTCGCCCAGACTGTGGCGCTCACACATTTATCCGCCGGATAACCCGTCTTGGGATCGATGATGTGATGGTAACGCTTCCCACCCTCCTCGAAATACTGCTGATAATCACCTGAAGTCGATACGGCACCATCATCGATGGAAAGAATCGCGTAAAAAGCTTCCGGATTGCGCGGATGCTGAACGCCTATCTTCCAGGGCTGGCCTTTTTCCGGCAAACCAAAAACCTTCAAATCGCCGGCGGCGGCGACAATCCCCGCTTTTATCCCTTCCCTCAGCAGCCTCTCAACAGCTAAATCCACAGCAAATCCCTTGCCAATTCCTCCAATATCCAATGCCATCCCCGGTTTTCCTAATAAACAGCTGTTTCCGGCAAAGAACATACTCCCTTGTTCAGTGCCCAAAATTGCGGTAATTTCCAAACTGTCCGGGATGTGCGGATTGCCGCTGTGAAAACCCCATAATTTGGTTACCGCTCCTAATTTTAAGTTAAAACAGCCTGCGGTGGCATCTTCAATTTCCAATCCTTTCGCCAGCATTTTAAAAGTCCTGGCGTCGATCAACGCTGAAGTGACGCCGGCGTTCTGCTCTAACTTATAGATGTCGCTCGCTGCGCCTTCATAAGCCCAGATAGTATCCAGGCTCTGCATTTCGGTCAAACAAGATTCGATTAATCCGCTGGGTTTTTCATAGCTTCCGGCGTCATAGATTTTAATGTTCACTACCGTCCCCAAAGCCATCCGCTGTCCGGTTATGGGACTTTTCTTTCCGCAGGAGGAAAATATTGTTAACACTATAAAAACCGGAATTATCGTTCGTTTCATTTATCTCTCCTTACCGCATAATCCGCCAATTGGATTAACCTTTGGCGTTCCTGGTTATTGGGAAATATAGTTAAATACTGTTTTGCCGCTTCCGCGAAAAACTGTGCTTTTTCCTGCGCATATTCAATGCCGTCGCTGTGTCGGACAAAGTCTATCACTCGTGAAGCCTTCTTTTTGTATTTAATCTGTTTCAACATCCGTTCTCGTTCGCGAGGGTCGACTTTGGATAAAGCAGCGATCAATGGCAGAGTAATCTTTCTTTCTTTAATATCGGCTCCCACCGGTTTGCCCAGAATCCCTTCCCGTCCGGTAAAATCCAGCAAATCATCCTTGATCTGAAACGCCATCCCCAGATTTTCCCCGTAATTGCGCAAGGCTTTCAACTGTTCGGCATTACCGCCTCCTGTCAATCCCCCCAATTCCGCCGCAGCGGCGATTAAAGCTGCGGTTTTATCCGCAATCATCCGAAGATATATATCTTCCGTAATGTCCAATTTCCTCGTTTTCGCCGCCTGCAATAGTTCGCCTTTGGCTAATCTCCGCGCGGTGACCGACAAAATATCGAACACCTGCATATTGCGGATTTCCAGCATTGCAGTCAGAGAATGCGCCAGCAGATAATCACCGTACAACACGGCAACTTTGCTTTTCCAAATCCTCACTACCGAGGGGAATCCCCGCCTTTTATCCGAACTATCGACAATGTCATCGTGCACTAAAGTTGCAGTATGCAAAAGTTCCACAATCAAAGCCGCTTTCATCGTCAAATCCGTCATTGCACCGGTCATTTTAGCGCATAAGAAGGACAGCGCCGGACGGAGTTTTTTCCCCTGACCTTTGACAATAAAGCGATTTATTTGGTCGATAAGGAAAATACCTGACCACAGATAATCCCGGAATTCCTGTTCAAAGCGTTTGAGGTCGGGAGCGAGTTCTTTTAGGAAATCCAAGCCTTCCGGTACTGATGATATTTTCAATAAAATTTTTCTTGAAATACTTGACAATTTCACAAAAAATACTAAATTACATTTAATAAATTACTTTGACGAGTGGGGTAACCCGGTGTTCGATGTCGACAGTTTTACTGCTCGACCGTTAGTAACACTTGTTTGGAATCGACCCGCAACTCGTCTCCATTTGAGTTCCCTGATTAATATTTTCAGGGAACTTTTTTATTCTATAACCATCAATATTATGCCTCTCAGGATCTCTATCTAACAAATGTTCCAACTTTTTATAGAAAGAGTAATAATGTTTAAATCCACGCTTATTGTCAGTTGTTGAATCCCATTCGGTGTCATATTCTTTAAATTGCCGGAAAATGTTATAAGCGCATATATCAGCTAACTGAATAAAATTATTCTCTTGTGAAGGGATAAATAATAAACCTTCGATAATATTTTCAACATCGACATATTCAGTTCTTTGAATTAAATACCTTCGATGCTGTTTTGTTAAAAGGTTCTCGTACCCTTTTCTCTGAAAAGGGTCTTCGCTATTTTGTGTGGGTAGTTTGAATAATTTGTTTTTAAAATCCCCCTTTAATTCCCCCTTTTAAACTTGTCCTGAACTTGTTTCAGGAAAAGGGGGAAAATGGGATAGAAAAGCTGTTTGCTTTTCCCCCCTTTATTTAAAGGGGGGAAGGGGGGATTTTCATCAAAAATACCTACAATACCCTTAATCTGATTGTCCCTTGTCTACATTAATCCGGGAATTTTTACCCACACGATTCAGCAAAGAGCCCGAAATATTTGGGAGTTCCTTTCTGATATTCGCGAGTACCTGATTCATCTATATAAAATAAATACACCTTCACCTCTTTAACAAGATTTGATAATAATATAATTGCAGCGCTGCAGAGCTTTCACACTCTGCAGCTTTTGATTTTTCTTGACACTTGGCGCTTTTACTTGCTGCTTTCTTTAGCGAAAGCCAATGCGCCGCCGGCTTTGATGATTTCAATACTTCTGCCATCAAGGGGATGTGTGGCTTTAAACTCCGACTTCTTAGTCACATTTTTAATGGTGAATTCCGCCCCGGCGGCGATGTCATTGGTATTGAAGCTTAATTTGTCTCCCGCTTCAATCCTGGCATAATCCGCTTCATCGACGAAAGTCAACGGGAGAATGCCGAAATTGATCAGATTCGCCAGATGTATGCGGGCGAAACTCTTGACTAATACCGCCTTTACGCCCAAATACATCGGCGCTAACGCCGCATGTTCTCGGGAAGATCCCTGCCCGTAATTAGCTCCGCCGACGATGAAACCGCCGCCTTTAGCTTTTGCCCGAGCGGGAAATCCGGTATCGACCACTTCAAAAACATGTTCGGAAATCTTGGGTATGTTCGACCGCAGGGGTAATATCTTAGCGCCGGCGGGCATAATGTGGTCGGTGGTGATATTGTCTTCCAGTTTAATTAAGACTTCGCCTTCAATTATTTCCGGCAGCCGGCCTTTCACCGGCAAAGGCTGAATATTCGGTCCCCGGATGATCTCAACTTTTTCCGGTTCCGGCGACGGCGCTAAAATCAGACTGTCGTCGATGATAAATGTCTCCGGCGTTTCAATATCGAAGGGTTCGATTTCCAAATCACGGGGATCGGTGATTTCCCCGGTCAAAGCGCAAGCCACCGCAGTTTCCGGGCTGGCGAGGAAGACACTGGCGTCTTTAGTGCCGGACCTGCCGATAAAATTGCGGTTATTAGTGCGAATTGATACTCCGGCCGAGGGCGGCGAATATCCCATCCCGATGCAGGGACCGCAGCCGCTTTCTAAAATCCGCACGCCCGAAGACACAATGTCCATCCAAGCGCCGTTGTCCAATAATTCCTCGATGATCTGCCGCGAACCCGGCGCTAATCCCGCGGAAACATCTTCATGCAGTTTGCGTCCTTGCAGCATCCCCGCTACAATCATCAAATCCCGATAAGATGAATTAGTGCAGGAACCCATTGCCACCTGTTGAACTTTCGTCCCTTTCAAATCCCGCACTTTTACCACTTTATCCGGCATATGCGGCTGAGCGATCAACGGCTCCAATTCACTGAGATTTATGCTGATTTTTTCATGATAGACCGCGCCTTCATCCGCGGCTAACGGCGCCCAGCAGAATTCCCGGCATTGCGCGCGGAGGAATTCCCGCGTCTGTTCGTCAGAAGGAAACACGGAAGTAGTTGCGCCTAATTCCGCGCCCATATTGGTGATGGTGGCTCGTTCCGGCACCGATAAAGTCTTGACTCCGGGCCCGGTATATTCCATAATCTTCCCCACTCCGCCTTTTACGGTCAATAAGCGCAATACTTCCAGAATAATGTCTTTCGCCGATACAAAAGGCTGGAGTTTTCCGGTCAATTCCACATTGACAATCTTGGGCATAGGCAGATGGAAAGCGCCGCCGCCCATCGCCAAAGCGATATCCAAGCCTCCTGCGCCCATAGCAATCATACCGATGCCGCCGCCGGTTGGAGTATGTGAATCCGAACCTAATAAAGTCTTGCCGGGAACGCCGAATCTTTCCAAATGCACCTGGTGGCAGATACCATTCCCCGGTTTGGAAAAATAGATCCCATACTTCTTGGCGAAAGTCTGTAGAAAGACATGATCGTCCGGATTTTCAAAACCGGATTGCAGCATATTATGGTCGACATAACTCACGGATAATTCCGTCTTCACTTTGGGGATGCCCAAAGCTTCGAACTGCAAATAAGCCATAGTTCCGGTAGCGTCTTGAGTCAGGGTTTGGTCGATTCTAATGGCGATAGTTTTGCCCGGTTCGGGCAATTCCTTGACGCCCATTAAATGCTGCTGCAATATTTTTTGCGCTAATGTTAAATGCATTATTCTGCTCCTATAAAATGATCGGGAAAACTTCCCTTTTAACAGAACGAATATTTTAGATGCTCTGTTTTAATTTATACTTATTCTTGAAGGATATATTGTCCAAAACCCGAAGGGTGCTGTCAATCCTCTGCGGTCGAAAGCATGTAATGGGAAAACAAGCAAATGTTGTCGACTACGGAGAGTCGACACCACTTGCTATTGCAGGGACCGAACACTGTTCTGACCCTACCAAACATGCGAAAAGACTTTTGGAACTGGTATAAGTAACTATGCCTCGTCCGGGACTGCGCCCGGAAGAGGAGGCTGCGCAGCTGATTAGAAAGATTCAGAAAAATTTGAAATTCGAAACTCTAAATTTGAAATCCGAAACAAAAGCAAAAACCGGATTCCGGCTTTTCCCGCCCCGCCCCGCCCCGCAGGGGTCACTGCGTGACAGGGGCTACTGCGTAGCAGGGGTCACTGCGTGTCAGGGACTACTGCGCAGCGCTCGGAATGACGCCCTACGGGCTTATAGGATGTGTCAGGCGAGGGCGCCTGACACCACAATTCCGGCCAAATTATCGACAATTATTTGTCGATGTGGCAGTGGTAAGCGCCTACGCCTTGTCCGGGATTAAAGCCCGGAAGAGGTGGCTGCGCAACTGATTAGAAAGACTCAGAAAAATTTGAAATTCGAAACTCTAAATCTGAAATCAGAAACAAAAGCACAAACTGGATTCCGGCTTTTCCCGCCCCGCCCCGCCCCGCAGGGGCTACTGCGTAGCAGGGGTCACTGCGTGACAGGGACTACTGCGTATCGCTCGGAATGACGCCCTACGGGTGTTTTTTATGTGTCAGGCGAGGGCGCCTGACACCACAATTCCGGCCAAATTATCGACAATTATTTGTCGATGTGGCAGTGGTAAGCGCCTAGTGTTTAGTCCAGTAAATGATTAAGTAAGGTAAAATCTTATTAATCAGAGATTCTTCACTTTATTCAGAATGACAACATGGGAAAAATGTGAAAAATATTAGACAGTCAATTGTGGGACTGAATAAAAGATAAATAAGTCCGGACTTAACGGAGTTTGAACTTGAAAGAAATATTATTATTAACATACGCTATTGACTTGATTAATTCATAAACTGTTTCGAATTGATTGCAACATCAATATAATCAAATTATTATTGTAGGGACGAGGCAGCGCCTCGTCCAAATCGAATGACGAGCCGTTGGCTCGTCTCTACAAATATAAAAAGCACGC
>Ga0172370_10001732_pt1 | contig 32681 bp, 39 predicted proteins | sample LakKiv5m_FD_114538 | JGI IMG/M metagenome (GOLD analysis project Ga0172370, IMG submission 114538) | Freshwater microbial communities from Kabuno Bay, South-Kivu, Congo - kab_022012_11.5m | ecosystem: Environmental > Aquatic > Freshwater > Lake | place: Democratic Republic of the Congo...
CTGTAGAAACCCTCTATAACTCCTTATTTTTAAGTAATAATATATAGGTTTGCACCTATATATTATTGTGAATCTTATGAATATATTACAACCAATAGTATTTAATCCTTTCTATAAGGCAATCCAAAAGGTTTTTGGCGAAGTTCGCATTCCTTTTCATTTTAGTAAGTACTCTAACAAGATATACACGAACTTCGTTCATGTATATCTGCTAATATTAAAGGAACGATATCAAGCAAGTTATCGTAGATTAATGAAAATTGCAGATGATCTTCATATCAAACAAATGCTTGGAATACAAAAACTACCATATCCAACAACATTACAAAAGTTTGTAAGTAAGATTGATAAGGTGCTTTTGGAAAAGCTTGTTCGTGCCAGTCATAAGCTTATGACTGGCTTGAAGATGCAGACAGCTATTGATTCTACGGGCTTTATAAATATCAACCCATCTTATTATTATTTACATAGATGCAACCTAAAAACACCAACTAAAAACTTTATTCAAACAAGTTTGGTGGTGGATACTAAAACAAAACTGGTTTTGAATATCAGTACAAGTCCTTATCGACAACATGATACACAGGCGTTATTCCGTTGATTGATAAACTAAAACACAACATTAGTTGTGTTTTAGCGGATAAGGGATATGATTCAATGGAACTTAGAAAGTATTGTTGGAAAAACAATATTGTTAATCATACCCCGGTTAAGGGATTACCGGAATATCAAAAGATGTCTGATGAAAGAATAGGCGCTAAAAGGAGATTTAGATACAAAACATATGCAAAAAGAACGATTATTGAATCAGTTATTAGTGCAATCAAAAGAACAACAGGGAACTTCGTGAACGCGAGAAACAAGGAAAATCAGCAAAAACAGGTTATCTTTAAGGTATTAACATATAATTTGGAAAAGGTTACTGGAAAAATTACATTCCAAATCTATTTAGAATGAGGATTTCTACAGGGCTTAAATTATAATAAATAAATATATATATGTTATCCTTTTTATATATATACATATAATATGTTTAGATAGAATAGAGGTAATAAATTATGAGTGAGTTAATTGCACATTTAAATCAATCAAATTTTGACAAAGAACTAAAGGATAAAGAAATTGCTATTGTTGATTTCTGGGCAGTATGGTGTGGACCATGTCAAATGTTTGGGAAGGTTCTTGAGGAATTTGCTAAAGAAAACCCAAAAGTATATTGTGCAAAGGTTAATGTTGATGAAGCACAAGATCTTGCTTCAAAGTTTCAAGTTATGTCAATACCAACAATTATGTTTTTTAAAAAAGGAAAATTAATTAAAACTCAAGTGGGTATGCTCCCAAAAAGCATTCTAAAGCAAGTTATAGATACATTATAAGTTTAAATAAATTATAAAAAAGGTATGTTCATGACTCAAGAAATTAAATTAAAAATAAAAGTGCTAGATATTACTGCTGATGTTCCTGTTTGTGTTCTTCAAGAAAAAGATGCAAGAAAAATAGATGCAACTCATTTATCAAGAATTGAAATTTCAACAGATAAAGAAAAAGGAACTTGTATTTTAAATACATCAATAACCTTTGTTGAAGAAGGTGCACTTGGAATTTTTAAAAACACTGCTGCTGATCTTAAACTCAAAGATGGAGATGTTGTGTCAATTTCTTTTCTGCCTTCAATTAAATCTGTTTCGTATATCCAAAAAAAAATAAAAAACAAATCATTATCAAAAGATGAAATTTATGAAATGGTTAAAGACATTGAAGGAAATAAAATAACAGAGGTTGAATTGTCTGCTTTTGTTACTTCTTGTTACCTTAATGGATTAAACCTTGAAGAATCAACTTATCTTTGTAATGCATTAATTGATGCTGGAGAAACTTTAAACTATGGAAAAAAAGAAATACTTGACAAGCATTCAATTGGCGGAATAAATGGGCGTGTTTCTTTAATATTAACTCCAATTATTTCTTCACTTGGTTATTTTATGCCAAAGACTGCTTCTCGTTCAATTTCGTCAGCAGCAGGAACTGCAGATTGTATGGAGGTGCTTGCTCCAGTAGGTTTTACGTTACAAGAAATTAAAAAAATATTAGAAAAAACAGGGGCAGTTATTGCTTGGGAAGGAAAATTTGATTTATGCCCTGTTGATAATACAATAATAAAAATTGAGCACGCTCTTTCAATTAATCCAGAAGGAATAATGATAGCGTCCATTCTTTCTAAAAAAAGAAGCGCAGGTGCAACACATCTTGTAATTGATATTCCTGTTGGAAGTAAAATGAAAGTTAAAGATAAAGAAAGTGCAGAAAGACTTGCAAAAAAATTAATTTCTGTTAGTAAGTCACTTGGAATAAAATCTATAGCATTATTAACTGATGGAGAGGAACCTTGTGGGCGAGCATTTGGTTCTGCTCTAGAAGCACGTGAGGCCTTGAGAATCTTAGAAGGAAGATATTTTGATAATTTAGCAAATAAATCTTGTATACTTGCAGGAGAATTACTTGAACTAGTTGGAAGATGCAAAGAAGGAGAAGGATTTAATCTTGCAAAAGAAATATTAGTTAGTGGTAAAGCATTACAGAAAATGCAAGAAATAATTCTTGCTCAAGGTGGCAAAATAAAATCTTCTGACCAGATACTTGATGCAAAATATAAGCAAGAAATATTTTCAAGTCAAAACGGTAAAATTGAAGTATGGGATATTGAAATATTAACAAAACTTGCAAGAATTGCTGGTGCACCTGAGGACAAAGAAGCAGGTGTTTTATTATGTAGGTATGTTGGAGAAGAAATAAAAGTTGGAGACAAGGTTCTTGAGCTATACTCCAATTCTAAAGATAAGCTGGATTATTCTGAAAAATATTATAAAGAGAATAAAGCAATAAGATTTGAAAGTATGTTACTTGAAGAAATAGAATAAAGTTTATTTTATTTCTTTTTAATTTTTTTATATATTTCTTTTATTTCTCTAACAGAGATTGATTTTACTTTTTGTGTTTTTGTTCTATCTGTTAATTTTGAGTCATCTATTTTATTAAATATTGAGCTTGCAATTTTTTTTCCAAAAGACAATGCATTTCCTAGATCTTTATTTGGATATCTAAATATTTCTTTAACAAATTCATTGTATTCTTTATCTTGTTTTTTCTCTTTTGGAGTGATTCCAACAACTGCTGATTCGCAAGGTGGAACAGGATAAAATGCATTACGTTTTATTGTTTTTTCAATAAAAACATTTCCATAACTTTGAGCAAGAACGCTTTGAGCAACATAGTTTGAGTAACCTTCAAATGCAGTTAATTTTTCTGCATATTCTCGCTGCACAACAATAACACAAGGTACAGTTGCATTAATTTTTTCCATAATTTCTTGAGAAATAGAATAAGGAATAAATCCAACAATTTTAGTTGGTTTTAATTTATTAATATCAATATTTAGAAAATCATCTTGGATAATTTCAAGATTTTCTTCAGTTACTTCTTTTTTTAGGATATTTACCATTACTGGATCTTTTTCAATTGCAATTACTTTTTTTGCTCTTAACACAAGTTCTTTAGTTAAAAAACCAAGGCCTGGCCCAATTTCTAAAACAATATCGTCAGGTTGGACTTCAAGAAGAGAGATTACTTTTTTGATAACTTCATCATCTACGCAGAAGTTTTGATCAAGCTTATGGTCTGGTTTAAATCCATATCTTAACATCAAACCATAAAGATCTTTTATCATATTTTCACACATCACTCTGTCTATATTTATTTAACTGAAAAATTAGATTTTTTTAATATATGGCATAGTAAATAAGCAATACTTATTTTCAGGGCCATTTTTAATTTCTTCAATTATTCTGTTAACTATAATATTTATTGGGTCAGGCATCATTTCAATTTTCTTAATATCTTCAAATGTATTGAATTTACCTTTCTTTTTAATATGCTCCAGAATTGCATCTCTATGTTTTTTCCCAATCATTGGCAGAAGGTCAAGTTGATGTCTTTTAAGACTAATTGGTTTTGAGTTGTTAAAGAAATTAACAAACTTATCTGGATTATTAAGAACAATTCCTTCAACTACTTTTTCAAGCTCTTTTTTTGAATCGTTTGATATTCTATCATATGTTACTCTTCTAACAACCATTCCTTCAGTATCTATTTTATCTAATATTTTTACTGGTGTTTCTGCAATAACTTCGAGTAAAGAGAAGTTAGAGGTACCAATACAATAAATTACTGGTGTTTGTTTAAACTTAATTTCTTTGTTCACTTTATCAAGAACTATTGCTTCTTTTTTCATAATTTCATTCTTTTCTATATTTTTCAACAAGTGCTATTATTTCTTCTTTTTGTTCATCATTATATTTTTCTTCCTTTTCTAAAATCAAATCAAGTTCAACTTTATTTGGCAAGATATCTGCGATTTTATTTGCAAGCTCATTTGTCATTTCAAGTTTTTCAATTAATGTTGTTTTTAATTTTTCTGCATTTGCTGGTGTTTGTTTTGCAAACAATTTTGCGTGTTCAAGAGCTAATTTTTGTTCGTAGTTTAATTCTTTATCCTTTGCTTTTGCAGTTAATAATCTTTTTACTTCACAAACAGAAACATCTTCAATATATTCGCTATTCATTTATGATCCACCTGTTTCTTTTTTTTAATCTTAATTGTATGCTCTGATTTTGGTTTATTAACTATTTGTTTTAAATGAGCTCTATGAACCAATACTTGCTTTTTCTTATTCATATCATATATTTCAATCATTGGAGTATTTCCTTGGAATGCAACTACTTTTCCAGTTAGTCCATGTGTTCTTCTAAATGGCATTCCTTTATGGAATGAGCTATTAACTTTAATTCCAACAATATCTCCTATTTTCATTGGTTTAATAATATCATTTATTGTTGTTTTATCTCTAATTCCTCTACTGTATTTATATCTTGTTCTTGCTCTTTTTCCAACTGGTTTTTTGTTTGTCATATTGTAATCCCTTCTTTTAAACTTTTTCTATAATATTATTTATTCTCAAAAACAATTTGTATTTAAAATTTATTACACTAATAAATGAATAAATCTTTTCTTATTTTTGATTTACATCTATATATATTTATGGATAGTTACTTTTTTAAAGGATTTTTATTTCTTTAATAGTTTTAAAAGTTGGTTTGGATATAAGGATTTAAAAACCCCTTTTTAAATGTTTTGGTTATATATATAAATAGTGGTTAATACAATTTCAAGTTCTGTTTTTTTAAAAAATATAAAAGAGGTTATTAAATTATGAGTAACTATACAATTGTAAATTTAGTTGCATCCAGTTCACTTGGTACAACTCTTGATCTATATAATTTGGCAGCTGCAATACCTGATGTTGAATATGAGCCAGAACAATTTCCTGGTGCAATCTTTAAAATAAAAGAACCAAAAGTATCTCTTTTATTATTTAAAAATGGTAAGATTATAATTTCTGGAGCAGCTTCAGAAAAAGATATTGTTGCAGGTATTAGAAAAGCCACAAAATTAATTAATGAAATTCAAAAAGATGTTTCTGTTAAGAATAACCCAAAGTATGAAATTGTTAATCTTGTTGCAACTTCAAGCCTTGGTAAGACTGTAGATTTATTTGAGGCTGCTGTTACTCTTGATGATATAGAGTATGAGCCAGAGCAATTTCCAGGTGCAATTATAAGACTTTACAATCCAAAGATAACTCTTCTTTTATTTAAGAATGGTAAATTAATTTGTGCAGGTGCAAAATCAGAAGAAGATATTAAGAAGAGCGTTAATAAAGTTAAAGCTTTACTTAAATCTGTAAAAGGAGATGCTGAATAAAAAAGCATAACTTCTTTTTTTTTAATTTTTTTGTGCTATAAATATACAAGCAATCTATTTTTAAACTTTACCTATCATAATTATATTGTTAGCGACCAAAGGAATGAAGAAACACCTGGACCCTTTCCGAACCCAGAAGTTAAGTTCATTTCCGGTTTTGTATGCTACTTGCTCCTGCAAGGTGCGTCTAGATAGTTGCTAACATTTAATATTTACTTTTTTTTAAATATTTAATTTACTTTTTTTCTATTTATGTTTCTTTTTAGTTTAAGTCTCCCCTGGGGCTTAGCCTCTCGCGAGGTTAGTGGGCGATGGCTAGTGCGCAAAGAAAGCCCTGGTGCGTAGGGAAGATAATATTAAACTATTTATTATAAGATTATTTTTATTTTGTTTACTGCTTCTTTTACCTTGTGCTTGTTATAAAGATAATATATTTCTTTACTTCTCTATTTATAAATAATTTGGTTGTTATTTATATAACATTTATATAGATAGATTTTACATGAATTTATGAGGTGGCTTTTTCTTGAAAAAAATATTTCTAATAATCTTTTTTATATTTTTTTTATCCACATTAGTTTATTCTGTGCCTTTTAGTCAAGGTAGTGGTACTGTTCAAAATCCATATGTTATAAGTACTTGGTCTGATTTAAATTATATTAGAGATTATCTTTCTTCTCATTTTATTTTAGATCAAAACCTAAGTAAAGATTCTTCTGATTTTTATAATATATTATTTCCTTCTAAAAATTATATTGGGCCATGGATTGCAGGAAGTTATAATTTAGATGATTTAGTTTATTATAATTCTCTTTATTGGTATGCAAATAAGACTACAGTAGATCAACCAAGTATTTCTTCAGCAGATTGGGTAATTCATGCTGGTTTTGTTCCAATTGGTACTAGTGCCTTAAGATTTACTGGTAGTTTTAATGGGAATAATAATTATATTTCTGATTTATATATTTATCGTCCAACTACAGATTATATAGGTCTTTTTGGTGCAAATCAAGGAGCTTCTTCAAAATTATTTAACTTAAATTTAACAAATATTATTATTTCTGGAAAAAATAGAGTTGGTGGTCTAATAGGAGAATTATATTCTAATTCAACAGTGGAAAATGTTTCTGCTTCAGGAAAAGTTAGTGCAGTAGATGATGTTGGAGGAATAGTTGGATATTTAAGGGCAGCAATTTTTAAGGATTCAGATTCAAATGTTACAGTAAATAGTACTGGTTCTAAATCTGGAGTTTTAATTGGAGGTGCATGGAGTTCATCAATATCAAATTCTTCTTCTCAAGGTACTGTTAGTGGAAGTGTTAATGTTGGTGGTCTTGTAGGAAGACTTAATACAACATCGTCTATAACAAATTCTTTTTCAAAAAGTATTGTTTCTGGAAATAATAGTGTTGGTGGTCTTGTAGGAGAAGTTTCTTCAAATAGTTATATTGAAAAGTCTTTTAGTTCTGGAAATGTTTCTGGTGTTTATAAAGTTGGTGGTTTTGTAGGGTATTTATATGCTACAGGTGATGCTGATTTTTGTACAGTTAGAAATTCTTATAGTTTGGGGGATGTAAATAGATTATCTGGAGCTAATTTAAGTTTAGGTGGGTTTATTGGAGATAGTTATCATGGTAAAAAAATAAATAATTACTCAACTGGAAAAGTTTTTTGGCAAACTTCACCTCATCCTACAAATAAAGGATTTTTAGGTGTTTTAGATACTGGTGGAAGTTATGAGATGATTGGAAATTTTTGGGATATTAATTCTTCTTTGCAAACAACATCAGTTGGAGAGGCTATTGGAAAAACAACTACTGAGCTCAAAGACATCAATACTTTTATTTTAGCAGATTGGAATATTGTTTTAGAAGATGATTATGTTGATGAGATCTGGAAAATTAGAAATACATTAGATTATCCTTGGTTAGGTTGGGAAGAAAATATTTCTTTAGTTGATTTAAATATTTTAAAAACAGGAAATGGTACTGGGACAGTTACAAGTACTCCTTCAGGTATTACTTGTGGAGAAACTTGCAGTTATTCTTTTAATCTTAATGATGAAGTTACGTTATCTGCATTAGCTCAAGAAGGAAGTGAATTTATAGGGTGGTCTGGTGAGGGCTGTTCAGGAACAGGAACTTGTGTAGTTTCTATGACACAAGCAAGAGCAGTAACTGCTGAGTTTAATTTAAGTGTTGTGGAATATACTTTAACTGTTTTGAAAAATCCAATATCTGGAGGAGTTGTGACAGGAGATGGTAATTATGCTTATAATTCATCTGTAACAGTAACAGCAACTCCTAATACAGGATATAATTTTTTAAATTGGACAGATCAAAATTCTATTGTAAGTTCATCTCCAACCTATGATTTTAATATGCCTGATAGTAATAAAACATTAACTGCAAATTTTCAAATTAAAACATATACTTTAACATATATTTCTGGAGGTAATGGAAGTATTTCTGGACTAACCTCTCAAACTATAAACCATGGAGAAGATGGTACAGAAGTTCAAGCAATTCCTGATCAAGGTTATTATTTTCTTAGATAGGATGATGATTTAAATAGTTCAACAAGAACAGATACGAATATAACCTCAAATAATACTTTTACAGCAATTTTCCAAGAGATTCCTTCTCAAGATTATAAAAATTTAGTTGTTATTGGTGCTTCATTAATGTTAAATTGTTTTGGATCAAGTTTAGAAAATCCTAATTTGGAAGCAACTGAAAAACTACGTGAGATTACTGGAATCAATGATCTAAATGTATATGGATATGGTTTTTCTGGCTTAAAAATGGTAGATCTTGATAAACAAGATGAAAATGTAATTGGTAAATTAGAAAATGCATATCAGCATTTTCCAAATAATGATACATTATTTTTTGTAGAAATTGGTGGTAATGACATAACAAGTATGTCACCTAGTCGAGCATATACTTTAATAACTCCTGAACAATTACAAAAATTTCAATCAGATTTAAATGCTGTTTTTGAAAAAGCTAATGAAAGAAATAATGATGTAATAATTTCAGATATAACCTTTAGATCTTATAGAAATCCACTTGAAATAAATTCTGCAGAAAATTTTATAGTTGATTTTAGTGGTTCGGGGCCATACATTGAAAATGAATTTAGACCAAGACAGATAGAGCATCAACCTCATTTTTTAAATACAGATAATAAATCAGTTGTTGACAGTTATAATTTTATTAGAAATAATTGGACTGCATTACTACATACAGATGGCGTTCATTTAAATTCAAGTAGTTATACAGCACTTCAAGAATTTATATTAGAAAGGGTTTCATATTTATTTACTGATACTAATATGCCTAATCCTGTTGAAATTGACTTTAATCAACATTCTGATTTAATAGTTATAGATATAGGTACAATTGATAAAAATGAATATAATGATAGATCTGCTATATATCATCCAATTAATTTCTCTGCAATAACAAGTATAGCTCCTGTAACAACTTTATTAAAAACAATAACAGGTAAAGATATTGGGAATTTAATTTTAGACACATCAATAACTGATTTAAATCAGGATAATATTGGTGTAAGTACAAATACAATTTTACCAGAAGATGAAAATGCATCTTATAAAAATTGGGACGTTTACTCAAAAGAGATTATGGAAACCGCTCTTTATTTTAGTGAAGGAGAGTCATTAACAATTAAATTAACTGGATTAGAAATTAACAGTGAGTATGATATTAATTTTGTAGGATCTACAAGCGAACTTGACGGGGGTACTTTAAAATTAAAAAATAATATTAATTTAAATGAAGATGAAATATTAACTACTAGTACTACTCCTGAAATTGGGCATTTTATTGCAGAAACAAATTCTTTAGGTGAATTAGAGTTGACTGCAACAAGTAGTTCTGGAAGAGGTTATTTAAGTGGTATATCAGTAGAATATATAGGCCCTGTTCAATTTGAAGAAGTAATAGTTGGTGAAACTTCTGATGCTGGTGTAAGGTATAGAAGTGATACAGGACTAATTCAAGTAGTTGATCTTACAAATGATGGTTTACATATTGGTAATAGATCATCGACTTATTTATTATTACATAAAGTAATATATGTATTTAAACTTCCAGAAATACCTTCTGGTAAAACTTTGGATAATGTGACTTTTAGTTTTTATCACTCAGGAAGAGATGGTTTTAATAACATTACCTATCAAGTAGATTTAAGAGGTATAAGATATAATTCAAATAGTGGAGTTGTAATTAGTGATTATAATGCTAATGGAACTTTAATCCAAGAAGGTATATTAAATGTTCCTCTTGCACCACCAAGAGGGATAAGTACTTCTGAAACCGGTAGTTTAAATTTAAAAAATTGGATTAATGAATTATATAATGAAGGGGCAACTGCAGGGGATTATATTTTTCTTAAATTAGAACCTGATTCAATACCAGGAAATACAACCATTAATTCTTTTAAGGTTGATAGTGCAAATAATCTTGATGAGAATAGAACACCAAAACTATTATTAGAATATGCAATAAGTTCTTACACAGTTAACTTCAAAGATTGGAATGGGGGCATTTTAAAAACAGAAACTGTTAGTAATGGTGGCTTTGCAACTGCTCCAACAGACCCTACAAGAATAGGCTATACTTTTATTGGTTGGGATACAAATTTTAATAATATTATTTCTGACTTAAATGTTACTGCTCAGTATACAGTTAATTCATATACAGTTAACTTCAAAGATTGGAATGGAGATATCTTAAAAACAGAAGATGTAAACTATGGTTTTTCTGCAACCTCTCCAACAGAGCCAATAAGAACAGGCTATACTTTTATAGGTTGGCTACCATCTGACTTTACATCTATAACTCAAGATACAAACATTATTGCTCAATATACAATCAACTCTTACACAGTTAACTTCAAAGATTGGAATGGAGATATCTTAAAAACAGAAGATGTAAACTATGGTTTTTCTGCAACTTCTCCAACAGAGCCAACAAGAACAGGCTATACTTTTATAGGTTGGCTACCATCTGACTTTACATTTATAACTCAAGATACAAACATTATTGCTCAATATACAATCAACTCTTACATAGTTAACTTCAAAGATTGGAATGGAGATATCTTAAAAACAGAAGATGTAAACTATGGTTTTTCTGCAACCTCTCCAACAAACCCTACAAGAACAGGCTATACTTTTATAGGTTGGCTACCATCTGACTTTACATCTATAACTCAAGATACAAATATTATTGCTCAATATACAATCAATCAATATACTATTACTTTTGATACTAATGGAGGAAGTGAAATCAGTAGTATAACACAAGATTATAATACAGTAATAACCCCTCCAACAAATCCCACAAAAACAGGATATACTTTTGAAAGTTGGTCACCAGTCTTACCTTCTAATATGCCTTCAGAAAATAGTACTCATATTGCTCAATATATATTAAACAATTTACAAAACACTGTTAATGATATTAATTTTGAGGGAATAGATAATATTACTTTAGATATAAATAATTCAATTGTTCAAGGAAATAATTATATATCTGGTTTAAGTAAAGTAAAATTAAGTGATTCATATAATACCATTTTAGAGTTTGATCATAATTTCCTAGAAACAAATCTAGATCTTTCTAAAATAACTATTCAAAGAACAGATACATCAATTATTGTAAATTTATCAGATCAACTTCAAAATGATAAAAATAAAACAATATATCTTCCAAATAATAATTTTTCAAGACTTTGTGTAAAAGATCAACCATTATTAACTATCTCACAAATAAGTAGTTCTTGTGATCAAAATGGAGAATATGATTTTACACAATGTATAGAAAATGGAAGTTATGATTATAATGGTGTTTCATGTATAAAGGTAGGAGATATTTTTAAGTTTGATAATTTAAGACATTCTGGAGTTTTAGGCGTTGTTTTATCATCCTCAGGAAATTCAGGAGGTTCTTCAAATAATCGCATTCCTTTACTTTCTTTAAAAGTTTTAAATATAGATTTAAATAATTTTTGTAAAAACGATTTATTAAATATTAAAATTTCTTCTAAATCTTATATTAAAAAAGCAACTTTAAATATATTAAGTGATTTAAATACAACCATATACTCAGGGAATATTTTTTCAGATAATCCTCTTGGTGATTTAAAATTATTTGATACAATTAAACTAAGTAAAGGTAATTATAAATTAATTGTTTCTTCAGATGGGTTTTTAAACAAGAAAGAATTATTTACAATTATTGATTGTAATGTTTCTTTAGATACTAACGAAGATAATATAGTAATTATCCCTCAAATAAATGATAAAAATATAAGTGAAGAAGATAGTTTAATAGAAGATAATAATGCTTCTTCTAACAATACTGCCTTTAAACAAGTAAAGTCAAGCTATAAAAAATTAACATCAAACTCTTTAATTTATTCTTTAATTGCAATAGTAATTATTTTAATTATTGTAGTTATATTATTTATATATTTTAGAAAGTAAAAATTATAATTTACTTTTTCTTTAATTGCATGCTTTTATTTTTTTAAAATAACCATCTTAATCATTTAAATACGTTATGATATATACCTATATATACATATTAATATTTTATTGGGGTTAAAATTGTGATTATATGTCTGAACATGAAACTGAGCATAAACATACAAATATAAGTAAGTATAAATTAATTATTTTAATTATTCTAATTTTTGTAATGGCTTTCTCAATTAGAGGGCATTTATTAAAGTATGATTATATGTACGAATATGATCCTTATTGGCATCTTCGTGCAACAGGTTATATTCTTCAAGAAGGTGGGCTTCCAGACAATGATCCGCTTGGTTTTTATCAACAAGGTGGTTCACCTTACACAGGGGGAGATAGGCCTTTGTTTTTATGGTATTTTACTGCTATAATTTATTCAATTACAACACTTGGGGCAGGATATAGTAAATGGTTATTAATGGATTATGCAAGAGTCCTTCCAGCGTTATTTGGGGCATTAATTTCTGTTGCAATGTATTTTTTAGGTAAGGAAATATATAATAGAAAAACTGGATTTGTTATGGCAATTGTTGCTGCAACAATACCTGCTTTTGTTTATAGGACCATGGCTGGATTTTTCGAAGATGATTCTCTTGGATTCTTATGGTTAATAATTGGTTTTATTTTCTTAGTTAAAGCAATTAAGAACTTAAATTCAGTAAAGAAATATATAATTTATAGTTTAGTTTCAGCTGTATTTTTTATAATTATGGCTGCAACTTGGGGTATGTTTATTTTGATTCCACTTGTTTTGATTGCATATTTTATTGTGAATGTAATATATATGGCATATACAGATGCAACAAACAAAGAAATTGGTTCATTTGTTGCAATTTTTTTAATTATAATGACTATATTTACAGTTGGTGCAACTATAGTTACAGGAGGAAGTACTTGGATAAAAAATACTACTTATTATGTAACTCAATATATTCCAATTAGTTCAGAAAACATAGGTAGATTGGAAAAAACAAATGTTGGCCCTCAAGATGTTATAGGTGCAACTGTTGGAGAAGAAAATACTGGGCATCAATTTTTCTTACAAAAATATGGTTTCTTGTTATGGGTTCCATTTGCTGCAATCTTAGCGATATTAATTTATTTATTTACTACAAAGAAAAAAGATTATTTGACTTGGTTATTATTTTTCTGGATAGCAATAACTTTATTTATGGCTTGGTCAAAACTTAAATTTACTTATACTCTTGGACTTCCAATTGCAGTTGGTGTTGGAGTATTGTTTTATTTAGTTTCTGAGTGGATTGAAAATAAAAGTATTGGCTCAAAAAGATTTTATGTAATTATTGTTAGTGTGGTATTATTAATTTCAATTGCTGCAGGTTCATTTTTTGTTTCAACTAATGTTCCTCCAATTGATGAACAACCTGAATGGAAAGAAACTGTTTTCTGGATTCAGGATAATACAGATATTAATTCAAATATATTTAATTGGTGGGATTATGGACATTGGATTGCTTATTTTTCAGAAAGAAAAGTTGCAACTGATAATACAAACTCATATTTAGAAGCTGATTCTGATGTAGCTATGTTTATGATAACTGAGGATGAAAATAAAGCTAAAGAAATTTTAAAAAAATACAATGCAGACTATATTCCTGTTGAACAAGATTATATAAGAAGATTTGGTTCTTTTGGAATGTATGCTTATGTTACTACAAATACAAATGATCCTAGAATAACAAAGTATTTTGGAGTTGCAATGCCTTGTACAGCTTATAAAACAGAAATAAGTGGAACAACAACTTATTCTTGTGGAGGCAATACAATTCCAGAAACAGAGTTTTTAAAATTACCAGACACTTGGCAAAATAAACCAAATGAGCTTATGCAAAATACACCTGTGTTTATTTATAGAGATACAAACAAATCAACATTATATATTTTAAACTCAGCCGCAAACTCCACAATATTTTCAAGAATGTGGTTTTCAGATCCAAGCATAACTGAGTTTATAAATTTAGTTTATTCTAATGGAGTTGTTAGAGTATATAAGGTAAATAAAGAAAATTTTAATTAAAAAAGGATTGTGAAAAAATAATGTATCAAAGCACAATATTTTCAATTCTTACTTTTATTTTAACTTTAATTATGGCCATATTTGTGTTATTAAAGATAACTCCTTGGTTTATTAGAATCACAAAAGATAGGGGTTGGTTTGGACGCGATATGAACAAGCCAGAAAAAACAGAAGTTTCTGAACTTGGAGGGATCCCTGTTTACATTGGTTTTGTAATTGCTGTATTATTTGCACTTGTTCTTTATTATTTATTTAATCTTTCAGTTTTTGGTTTTATTGATATTACAAAATTATTTTTAATTTTAATTACTATGTCATTAATCATGTTTATTGGATTTGTTGATGATGTCTTAGGTTGGAAGAAAGGAATATCTCAATTACAGCATTTTATTTATCCAATATTATTTTCTATTCCAATGATTATTTTTGCAATAATTTATCAAATTAATAGTATTTATATTCCTTATTTTGGTGCTCTTCAATTGGGTTTAATATATGCCTGGATATTAGTTCCAATTGCAATTGATGCAACAACAAATTCATTTAATTTGCTTGCTGGTTTTAATGGGCTTGAAGCAGGATTATCTATAATTATTTTTAGTACGATTGGAATAATTACTTTCTTTAGAGGTGAGATTACTTTATTAATAATACTTGCAGCTTGGATTGGTGCTTTAATTGGTTTCTTAAAATTTAATAGGTATCCATCTAAAATATTTCCTGGAGACATTGTTACTTTAGTTTCCGGAGTTCTTGCAGGAATTTCTGCAATTGTTCTAAGACTTGAAATTCTAATTGCTTTTTTAATTATACTTTATATTATTGAATTTATAATTAAAGCAAGTCATAGCTTTAAAACAGAGTGTTTTGGGATTCCAAATAAAAAAGGACTATTGCAAGCAAATCCAAAAGGGGGTTCTCTAACACAAGTAATTTTAAGATTAGGTGCTGGCAAACTAACTGAAAAAGGTTTAGTTAATATATTTTATTTTATTCAAATATTTATCTCATTATTAACTTTATTTTTTTTCATGTATTAGATGAATTCAAATAATCTTTTTTGCATTTTATTTTCTTTTAGTATTGTTGATACTTCTGTCCAATATTTTGTTCCTCGATTTATGTGAAGTGTTTCATCTACGTATTTTAAAAGTAATTCTAAAGTATCAAACACCATTGGTTTTTGGTTAATTGCTTGACAAACTGTCTCTCTAATTACCCATACTCCTTTTGATTCATATCCTGGGTCAATATCTCTAAAAACAATTACTCTGCCTTGCTTTTTCCTTTCTTTTAATTGTTTTGATATTTCAAGTCTTGCAGCATAATACGCTCCAATTACATTGCTTGCATAATTATGTCTTCCATCATAATGTTCAAAATCAATTGTAAATTTACCATCTCCTTTTGATTCAATCATTTCAAATGACCATGGGAAGGGTAATATTAGAACATAAAATTTATTTTTATAGAATTCAAAATTATATAATTCATATTTGTCTATTGTTTGTTCATGTTTTATTTCTTCAATTATTTCTTTTGATAATGTGTCATCAACTGCAGTAATTGCCCATCTTGTTGGCACTAAACTTCGTTTAGTTTTATTTCCTAGTAATCCAACAGATAAAAGTTGTTCTATTTTATAAACATCATCCAGTTTTTTATAAAGAGATATCATTCCATCAGTTGCTGGAATATATGGGTCACTAACAATTTTATCAATTGCTTTTGGTACGCTTATGTTTTCTATGATTTTTAAATTATTTAAATTATAAAATGGACTGTCCACTCCAGAAACATTATCTACAATATATCTTTCTCCATCTTTTAGGTTTACTTCTAGTTCTGTTGTTTTTATACTTTGAGTAATCAATTGAATATCTAAAAGTTCCTTTGAGGGATTGATTGCGTCCTCTTTACTATATTTATCAAAAGAAAAAATTTGTTTATTTTTGTTTTCTTCGATTTTTTTAATATCAGAGTTAATCCATTCTTTTGGATTAGAATATTTTGCATTTAGATAATCAGTATATATTCCAGGGCCTAAAAAAAGAGAGGGGTATTCTTTTTCATAAACTAAATTGAATGGTCTTGAAAAAACTTGTTTGAGTGTCATAATATTATTTTAATTAAGATACCTTTATAAATTATTTTAATTAAAATATATATTATATTTTACTTATGACCTCGATTGTAGATGTTAAAAATTAGTTTTCAAGATATTCTTGAAACAAATAATTTGCAGTTCATTAGGCTGTATAAAAATAAAGAAGGGATTAAATTATGAATAGATTTTTGCGTTTATTTATTAGTAAAGATAGTGCACCAAAACAATCAAGAAGGAATAATATAGCCATATTTGTAGACGGACCAAATATATTAAGAAAAGAATTTAATATTGATTTATCTAAAATAAAAAGTTATTTAAAATTACAAGGAGACATTAAAGTTGCTAAAGTTTTTCTTGATCAATATGCAACAGATAAACTTGTTGAAGCAGTAGTAAACATTGGTTTTGAAACAGTTATTACTGTTGGCGATGTTGATGTTGCAATGGCTGTTGATGCAACTGATATAGTTCACAATAAAGAAATTGACACAATTGTTTTTGTAACCAGAGATTCAGATTATTTGCCTGCAATATTAAAAGCAAAAGTTCATGGGAAAAAAACAATGGTTTTCTTAGTTGAAGAGGGTTCAGCAACAGCTTTAAAAAACACAGTTGATGTTGTGGTTTTTATTGATAAATTAAGGTAGGAAAAAAAATGAATATTCCAATTAATGTTCCTTTAGTTGAAAATGTATTTTTAGATCAATTAATACCAGACAAGTTATTTGTAGATTTATCTGAAAAAAAGTTTTCAGGTTATACTTACCTTGTTGTAAATGGTAAATTTGGTTTTGAAGAAAGTATAATAATATTTACTAAAGGAAAAGTTGTGGGGTCTATATTTATAATTGACGCATATAACCTTGAATTATTTGGAGCAAATGCATTTGCACATGGCATCAATTCATATGGACACACAGATGGTTTATTGAACATCTATAATTTAACAGATGACCAAATAAAGTTAATTTTAATTTTTAATGATCAAATAAAGTTTAATTATTTATTTGATAAAAAAACAATTTCAAAAATTCTTTTCAAATATGATGATAAAAGAGTTGAGGGATTATTAAAAGATAAGATAGAAATTAAAGAATCAAAATTAGATATTTTTAATAAATTTAATTTATCTGGTTTATTAGTTGATTAGATGGGATAATTTATGTTTAATGGAGTTACAAAGATTTTAACCAAGCTTTCAAATAAAGTTTTAAATATAGAAGATCAATCAGATATAGCAAGTTTATCTTCTCTTTTGGAATATAGAAAAATTAATCTTAGTTCAAAAGATTTAGATGATTTTTTAATGAAATTAAGACGAAAGCATTTAGTTAATCATATTATTGTTACAAACACAAACGGAATTGTAATTGGAAGTACAGAAAAAGATTTAAAAGAAGGTTTTAAAAGTGCAGCTATGTACAATTATATAAATAGTGAATTTAATAATTTATCTATAATATTAATTGAATCAAAGGGTTGGCAAATTATATTTAAGTTTAATGATAAAGTGTATTTTATTAAAGCAAACGATAGTTTATCTAAAATCGAAGTACAAGCATTAATTAATGATCTTGAAAACTATATGAAGGTTATGTCCCAAATATTATAATTTAAACGTGAATAAATATGAGTGAAATAATTACTATTGTATCTGGAAAAGGTGGGGTTGGAAAGACAACATTAACTGCTAATCTTGGGTTATCCATTAAAGAACTTGGTTTTTCTGTACTCTTGGTTGATGCAGATGTAGCTATGTCTAATTTAAGCTTACTTGTTGGGGTTGATAATCCGCCAATTACATTACATGATGTTTTATTAGGTTCTTCTTCTGCGGCAGATTCAACTTATGAAGGGCCTGGGGGAGTAAAAATTATTCCATCAGGATTATCAATTTCAACTTATCAAAGAGTAGATATTGAAAGGTTAGTTTCTGTAGTTAAAAGTTTATATAATCAATATGATTATATTTTAATTGATGCTCCTGCAGGAATTGACAAAAATGTAATTGCAGCAATGTCTGCTTCAACTCAATTGTTATTAGTTACAGAACCAACTGCCCCTTCTGTTGCAGATGTATTTAAAGTTAAAATTGTTGCAGAAAGACTTAATTTAAAAGTGCTTGGTGTTGTAATTAATAAAGTAAGTAATATTTCTGGAGAAATATCTGAAAAAGAAATTATAAAAATGCTTGAACTACCCTGCTACGGAAAAGTACCCTATGCAGAAGATATTAGGCAATCGTTTTTATTGAAAAAAATAAAACCATTACTGGTTCATTCTCCAAATAGTATATCTGCGAGTTCATTTAGAGCAATTGCAAAAAAAATAACTGGAAAAGAAACAAATGTTATTAAAAAAAGTGGAGGCGGTCTTTTTGGGTTTTTAAAAAGACTATTCTCAAGTAAAAAAACATAAATTTGAAAAAAGGAGAAAAAAGAAAAGTATTTAAATGAAATCAACATAATAATACAATGACATTTATTTATTTTTTTAAAAAGGTGATTTTATGACTGAACAGAATTCAAAAATAACTAGACCATTTGATATGTTAAATAATGCAATCAATAAACAGGTCTTAATACTTCTTAAAGATAATATTCAAATAAGAGGAAAGCTACAAGCATTTGATGTGCATATGAATATTGTACTTGAAGATGCTGAAGAATTAAAAGATGGAAAATCAAAAACAAAATATGTAGAAACTCTATTAAGAGGAGACAACATAGTTTGGGTATCAGTATAAGTAGATATTATGTGTGAATATGTATCAAATCATAATTGAATTTTATTCTGGAGACTCGCTTGTAAGTGATTCTGTTAAACAAAGTTTGATTGATACACTCCCAAATAATTTTTTACTATATATTCTATTTGGGCTTCTATTAATTTATTTTATTTTTATTTTATTTTATTTTATAATTCCGGTTGCAAAAAAAAATCCAGTCGAATTATTTAATAAATATAAGGAAATAAGAGCTCAAGTTGAAAAAGTTGATGATTTATATACTAATAAAAAATTAAGCTATGCAGAGTATGTGTCATTACAATTTGATGCAGCCAAAGAATATGAAAGAGTTACTTCTATTTTAGTTAAATATCCAGAATATAAATCTAAGATTGCAAGTTATAATTTAATTGCGTCTACTTCTAAAGATATTGTAGATAATGTTTCTAAGCAAAAGCAATCTCTTGCAGTTTCAAGAGATAATCAAAAACAAATTGATGCATTGTATAAAATTTTACTTCCTAAAGCAAAATATTATACAGAAGACGAAATCATGCTTGCATTAAGAGATGAATCTTTTTCAAAGGAAATTGCTTGTAATGTAATAAATAAGATAAAAGAAACAGGAATTGTTTTTGGTTCGCAAGTTCAAGTAAAAACAAATAGAGTTGTAGAGTTTGTTAATACTTTGTTTGCGTCTAAGACAAAAAATATAGACATAGATGAAGAACTAGTTGAAAGAAATAAGCAGAGGATAGAAACAGAAAGGAAGACATCTGAAACTACAAAAAACAAGCAAAGCACAGAAAAGAATCAATTAAGTAAACCAACATCAGTACTAAAACCAAAAGGAGAGATTATTGATATTAAAGAGATTGTTAGTTCTTCAAAAGATAAGTCCAATTCTCAATTACAACCTACAATTGATTTTTATAAAATTGAAGAGAGGAGATCAATTTCAAAGAAACAAAAAGGTGGGTTTATTGCTGCATTAAAAGTATTGCTTTTTGGAGTACCAAAAGAACAGAAAATTCATTCTGTTGATGAAATAAATGATATTTTTAAAGATATTGAGCAAGCAATAAAAGAAAAAAGAAATAATTAATTTCTTTTTTTTATTTAATCTTTTGAATTAATTAATAAGATTATTCCTACTACAATTACAATTAATCCTAGATATAAATTTACTTTAGATAATATTCCTGGTAGATCTGGTATATATAATCCAATTCCAATTCCAATTAAAATTCCACTTGCAAGTTGTTTTCCCATTTGTTACACACCTTTTTATCCTTAATATTCTCTATTTATTAATATATATATATTTCAATTATATTTATAATCATTTGTTTCTTATAATTTATTATAAACAAGATGAGGAAATGAATATGCAAAACTTAATTTTTGGATTTTATGATGTTTTAGTTAAAGGTCACTGGTATAAAGACATGCAAATATCATATCTCGAAGAATTATCTAAATTTTGTAAGGATAATCATATTAACCTTTATTTGGTTACTGGTCTACGAAAAGAAATTGCAGAACCAATAATAAAAGAAAATAATCTCACAAATTATTTTTCAGAAGATAACATTTCTTATGTTGATGATGCATATCTTAATACATTATCAGAAGATGATAGAGCATTAAAAAATAAAAAGTTTTTAGAAAACTCAAACGCAGAAGACGATTATCATAAAATTTATTTCATAAAAAAAAATAATCTTGATTCTCCTGGTAGCTTATTTATTGGTCATGATGTTTGGACAGATGCATTTTATGTTAGGAGATATACACAAACAAATGTTGTTTTACTTAAAGATACATTATCAAACAATCATAAACCTTTTATTGAAGAAATTAAGCATCTTCATGTAATTACTCCAGAATATGAATTATTTAAAAGTTATTTAACAGAACCTAAAGAATTTAATTATAATTATCTAAATTCGTATGCTACAAAAGCATTGCAAAGAAACTTAATTGGAGCAATTGATTTTGCAAAATTAGATATCCAATCTATTTTAAAAAAGAAAGCTGAGCAAGAGAAATTAAAAAAAGAAAAAGAAAATGGATTTGTTATTGAGCAAGAAAAAAAGGACTGATTAACGTATGAAAAAAATAATTAAAAAAGATTCTAAATTTGGGGTAATTAAAAAAGTAAAAGCAATGAGGGTGTTTGATTCTCGTGGCTTACCCACAATAAAGACATTTGTATTTACAGAAGATTCATTTGCTTCTGCATCAATTCCATCAGGAACAAGCACTGGAAGTCTTGAAGCACTTGAACTTAGGGATAAAACAAAAAATTATTGTGGATTGGATGTTACAAAAGCAATTAATCAAGTGAACACAAAAATTAATAAAGCCCTACTTGGGGAATTTATTTTTGATCAAAGAAAAATTGATAATAAGATGATTGAACTTGATGGGACTTTAAACAAATCTAATTTAGGTGCAAACTCAATTCTTGGTGTTTCTCTTGCAGTATCTCGCCTTGCATCTCAAGAACTTGAAATGCCGCTATACAAATATATTGGAAGATTAAATAAAACAAATAAATCCAAAATACCAACGCCAATTCTTAATATTATTAATGGAGGGGCACATGCTGGTAATTCTTTACCTTTCCAAGAATTCCAAATAATTCCTCACAATAAAGATATTAATGAAAACATGCATTCTTCAGTTGAAATATATCATAAATTAAAAGAAACACTTCTTGACAAATTTGGTTCCAGTTCTATTAATGTTGGTCTGGAAGGTGGGTTTGCTCCAAGTATAAGTGATCCAAAAGTTGCTATTGCTCTAATCCAAGATTCAATTGATAAGACTGGGTATTCAAAGGAAGTAACTATTGGTCTTGATTGTGCAGCAACTAATTTTTATAATTCAAAAACTAAATCATATAACATTTACAATAAAACCTATGATTATGAAAATTTAATTGATTATTATTATAAATTAATTAAAGAATATAAGATTACTTCAATTGAAGATCCTTTTTCAGAAAATGATTTTAAAGCATGGACTGATTTTTATTTTTTAGTTAATAAAAAGATTAATTTAATTGGAGATGACTTACTAGTAACAAATCCAAAACTAATTAAAGATGCAATTAAAAACAACTATTGTAACTCTCTACTATTAAAACCAAATCAAATTGGAACACTAAGCGAAAGTATAGATGCATTTAATATTGCAAGAAAAGCAGGTTGGAAAGTTATTGTTTCTCATAGGTCTGGAGAAACTGAAGATTCTTATATTTCTGATCTTTCTGTTGGTCTTTCTTCTGATTATGTTAAGTTTGGTGCACCAGTAAGAGGAGAACGTACAAGTAAATATAATCGTTTATTAGAAATAGAAAATATAAAAAAATAAAAAAGAATAAATCTTTTATTAAGATTTATTTTTTCTTCATCATTGGAAGTCCAGTTCTTGCATTCTCAATTGTTTTATATCCAGCAGGTAAGTCTATTGCTCCCTTTGATTCGCTTGAGAAAAAAAATAAATGACCCTTACTATGTAAATAGTATGTCTTTCCGCTTTTCTTACTAACTTGTGAATAACCCATTTATAACCACCTTTTATTTTTAATTTTAATATAATTTATATTAAATAATCACAAATAGTTTATAAACATTTGTTTTATTTATTATTACTATGGTTTGATGTAACTAATTAACTTCAAGAGATAACGATACCTTTAAATATGCATTTATTTATAAATATATTTATTTATAATAAGTGTAGTAACTTAATATTAATTAAATTTAAATTGGTGGAAATAAATGGCAGAAGAAGAATCTTTTGATACAGAAGAATTTTCAGAAAAAAAAAAATCTTCAAGTAACCTAAAACTTAAATTGGAAACAATAATACCAATTATTGTAATTATTGGTGTTATTTTATTAATTGTTTTCAAAACAAATGTTCTCTCTGGTGGGATTCCTTTATTTGAAGGGAAAGGTGCTGCAGTTCTTGTAATTGGTTCTCCAAGCCCAGAATTTGTAAGAGTACTAAATGATGCTGAAAACAAAGATTTAATAAAAAGTTTAAGATTTGTAACAGTTGATTCAATACAACAAAACCCTAAAGAAAGAATTAAACAATATGATATAATAATTTTAGATCAAAGTTTATCATCAGATAAAACAATAACAAGAACAGTTGGTGAAGCAATTAAGTCATATGTTCAATCAGGGGGTAAGTTTATACTTGTATTAAACTCTGGTATTGAAAGACCAGGAGATGCATCAGTAATTGGATGGAAAGCAACATTTGGAGACATTATCCCTGTATCTTGTGACCCAACATATAGTGTTCCAAGTTGTAAGAATACATTAAGAGTTAATGGTGTAATTTATGCATCAAGATCTGATTCTAAGCAATCAGGATATAAGATAATGTATGGAATTGAAAGAGTTCCTGCTCTTGAAGCAGCTGGATTAATACAAACAGAAACATATGCTGTTAATCCTACAGGAACAGAAATTGCTTACTTACAAGATGCAAGAAGCGGAATAACTTATCCTGCAATTGTTGAGCAACCTCTTTTACTTGGTAAAGTAATTTACTTTAATTATAATCCTGGTTTATCAGAAGCAGTTTTTGTTAATACATTAAAATATTTGAAGTAAATTTTACTTCATTTATTTATTTTGTTTTTAATAGTGGATGAGTGAATATGAGTAAAGAACTAACTCCTGAACAAAAAAGTTTTCTTAATTCTTTAAGTGAAAATCAAAAGGCAATTAAAAAAGAAATTGATTTACATTTAATGAAACAGAAAGGAATTATTATAAATCCAGAAACCAAACCAAATATTATAAACAAGCCACATTTTAATAAATTAAAACCGCACTCTTTATAAGTTAGGTATATTTTTTTAATTTTGTGTTTAAAAAATAAGGGTTTTCTTTTAATCTTAAGCTTTATAAACATTTCTTTACCTATATTATTTATATTAATTTATAAACCGCAAATAACTGCCTTAGAGCAGGAGGTGTGACTGTTTTGGATAAAAAATCAATAGAAAACGCATTGGATACTATTTATTCAAATGCAAAAGAAAGAAAGTTTGATGAATCAATTGAACTTATTTTGACTTTCAAAAATCTTAATATCAAAAATAAAGAACATAGGTTTGACTATTTTGTAGCTTTACCGCATCCTTACTTATCAAAAGTAAGATCTCTTGTTTTTGTTAAAGATAAACATTTAGCTGAAGGTCTAAAAGGATTAGTTGATAAAATCATAATGGATGATGAAATCCCAAAAATACAAAAAAAAGATGCAAAAAAAATGTCAGCCGAGTATGATGTATTTTTAGCAGAAGGACCAGTAATGCTAACAATTGGTAAATATTTAGGACAGGTTTTAAGTCCTAGAGGAAAGATGCCAACTATTGCTCCACCAAACCCACAAGCAATAAAGGTTTTAATTGATGCTGCTCCTTCAAAAGTTAAAGTATCAAATACAAAAAACAAATCATCAGTTGCTCTTCAATTAAAAATTGGTAGAAAGAGTATGACTAAAGCAGACATTGCTGATAATGTTATTGCAATTTATAATTCAATAATTGAAAAACTACCTGCTGGTAAACATAATGTAAGGGCATTGTATGTTAAGACAACTATGAGTAAATCACAAAAAGTAGGTGATGCAGAATGACTAGACACATAAAAAATTGGAGACTAGATCAATTTGCTGTAATTGATAAATTAATTAAAGACCACAAAGTCGTTGGTATTGGTTCAATTACAAATTATCCTGCTGCTCTTCTTCATAAACTAAAAAAGAATTTACCTAGTGTTGTTTTAAAGGTTACAAACAAGAATGTTCTAAAGAAAGTTCTAGAAGCAAGCGGATATAATGATTTAGCAAAAGAATTACCTGCTCAACCAATCTTGATTTTATCAAACAAGAATGCATTTGAAGTTTATGCTTCAATTAAGAAGAATAAATCTAAATCAAAAGCAAAGGTTGGAATGATTGCCCCAATTGATATTGTAATTCCTGAATGTGATACAGGTTTACCTCCTGGACCAGCTTTATCTGATCTTAAGAAGGTTGGACTAAAAGCACAAGTAAAAGGCCCAACAATACACATTACAGAAGATGCAATTGTTACAAAAAAAGGAGCAATTGTTAGTTCAGATGTTGTTAGTACATTATCAAAACTTGGAATTAAACCAATTGAATTAATGCTTGATGTAACTTGTATTAAAGAAGAGGGTTTAATTTATAAGAAAGATGTATTATCAGTTGATGCTGACGAGGTATTATCTAATGTAATAATTGGTGTAAGAACTGCTATTAATGTTGGTGTTGAAGCTGGTTATGCTACAAGCTTAACTATTGAACCAATGATAATCATGGCAGAACTTAAAGCAAAAGCACTAGAGAGTGCAATTGATACAAAAAACCCCAAAGAGGGAGAATAAATAAAAATTATAAATGAAAGGTGAAAATATGGATTATATATATGCTGCATTATTGCTTCATAGCGCAAAGAAGGAAATAAACGAAGAACACGTAAAAAAAGTTTTAGCTTCATGTGGAGTAACTGCTGATGAAGCTAAATTAAAAGGACTTATTGCAACATTAAAAGAAATAAACATTGATGATGCAATAGCAAAGGCAAGTATGCCTGTTGCAGCTGTTGCTGCTCCTGCTGAACACAAGGCAGAAAAGAAGAAAGAAGAAGTTCCAGAAGTAACAGAAGAAGCTGCTGCTGAAGGACTTGGTGCTCTTTTCGGTTAAAGTTAGAAATAACTTTAATTTTTAAAAGCATCTTAGAAGGATAATATATTTATTATCCTTTTTTTCTATTTTCTTTAAATTAAAAAGAATTAGTTGTAATTCAAATTTGCATCCATCTCTTTAGCTAATTTAATTTTAGTATTTATATCTTTATCCAATTCTTTCCAAATATTAATTATAGAATCTAAGTCATTTATGTTTCCTTTTGCATCTATTTTATTTATTTGCTTTAATGCATTTAGAAATGAACTGTGCGTAGATTCAAATATGTTGTATTGTTTGTGGTTGAATAAGCTTTAAATCAGGTATATTTTCTATGTTTTTACGTACCTTTTCCACGTGGTCATGTAGTGTTTTTTGTTTTTCTGGATATCCTGGTTTAAAATAATATTTTTTAGTTTTTTCTAGTAATATATAATAATTTGTTCTGGTTTTATGTAGTAAATATATTTTTCTTTTTATTGGTATATCTTTTTGTTTTGATATTTGTTCGTGTATTTCTTTTTTATAATCTCTTGCAATATCTTTTAGCTTTTCTTTTTCATACCTTTTTGTAACGTATCTATTATCTTTAAATTCTCCTAATCTTGATTTGTATTCCTTTGAGTTTTTTAGTCTTGCAAGATTTCTTTTTTTAAAAAAATTTGTTTTTGAATTTTTTAGATCTGTTAATATTGTATTTAATTTAAAATCTGGAGAAGTTTGTTCACCATTTCTTTTTCTAAGAACAACTTTAATTTTTGGTCTTGGTATCATATTTATCACACATAATCTATGTTAGGTTATATTTATATTTATTTAGGTTATATAAGTATATATTTTTATCTTGTAAAACCATTTTGTTAATGTTTATTTTTATCTATATATCAAATCTGTGACAAATATGAAAACAATATATTCTAAAGAAAAATATCAATGGTTAGGAAAAGTTCCAATAGGTATTGGAGCTGTAATGAAAGGATGGAACATCAAAGAATCTGATTTTAGAAATCCAAAACAATTACCTGTTGTTGATTTTAGAGCAATGACTAATGCTTGTCCACATAATTGTTTTCATTGTTTTACAGATAAGAATAAAAAAACATTAATATTAAAAGAAATTAAAAACATAATTGATCAATTAGCAAAATATAAAACAAAAGCAATTAATTATCTTGGTGAAGGAGAGCCAACAATTGATCCTGATTTTATGAAAATCATAAGATATACAGTAAAAAAAAAGATACAGCCAATTATTTTTACAGATGCAGCAACAATGTTACTTGATAAATCTCTAGTTAAGGAATTAAATAAACTAAAGGTAACTATTTGTCCAAAGATGGATAGTTTATATAACGAGAAATATCAAAATTGGGTTGTTGGAGATAAAACAAACACTTATTTTAAGAAAAGAAACCAAGCAATAGATCTTTTAATTAAAGAAGGATTTAATAAGATAGAAAAAGATGGAACAACAAGGCTTGGTTTTGATATGGTGATATCAAAGAAAAACAAATTTGAAGTTCCAAAGATATTACGTTGGTGCAGGAAAAATAATATATTTATTTTATTTGCAACATATCTACCTACGGGTAGATGTGCAAAAGATAATTTCAATAATTCTCTTGTACTATCCACTAAAGAATTAGGAGAAATTTATAATCTAGTTGATGATATTGATAAAACTGAATTTAATTATAATCATAGTCAATTACAAATGAATAATTTTGGAACAATTGGATGTGTAGAATATATGCAGATTTATGGAGATGGCAGAGTTTCTCCTTGTGGTGGTTGTGAAACGATAATTGGAAATATTAGAAAAGATAAATTAAAAGACATAATTGAAAAAATAGATTCAAAGTATCCTTATTTTTCTTTAGCTAAAAGAAATGGTAAATGCCCATTTAGAGATTTAGTTAAATAATTTAGTTTTTTGCTTGGCCAAGACCCCTCTCTTCCGAAAAGGATATACCTTCTTTGGCGCATTCTTTTATATTTAACAAATGTTTTTAAACATTTGTTGACACCATATATATGTTAACCACATATATAGGTGATATTATGAATATGACTTTATCATTAGATAAGAATCTAAGTCAAGTAGTTCAAGCAAATAAATACATAAAATGGACAGAGGTTGCAAGAGATGCAATTAAACAGAAAGCAATTGAAATAAAAAAAGCAGAAATATTTAACAAGTATGTAAAAAAACAAGAACTAAGCGAAGATGAATATAATTTCTTAGAAGAAATCGATTGGCATCCTGTTGATGAGTTTCCATTGAAAGATTCATTTGTTAAAGAATTAAAGAGAGCAGATAATGAAAAAAGAATAAAATTAAAAAGCATTAGACACCTTAGGAACTAGATGTGATTTCTTTTGACGTATGAACTTGAAGTAACAGAAGAGTTTAGTAAAGAATATACTAAAATAACTAAAAAAGACAAGAGCTTACTTTCTTCTTTTGAAAAGAAGATTGAGTTTCTTTTAGAAAATCCATTTAATTCAAAGCCAATGCAACATTCATTTTATGGAAACAGAAGAGTTCATCTTTCAAGATGTTTTGTTTTAATTTTTGAAATAAATGAATCTAATAAAACTATATTATTAAAAAGAATTGCTCATCATGATGACGCATATATAAGAAAATTAGATTAATGATATTTATGCAAGAAGAATCAAATTATGTAGTTCATCCTTATTTGGTAAAGGATGCTGTACAAAAAAGATTATACCAAGAGCTTCTAACAGCAGAAGCAATTAATCAAAGCACTCTTGTTGTTGCTCCAACAGGTCTTGGTAAAACAATTATAGCTGTTCTTTTAATTGCTTACACTTATGATCCTGCTAAATCTATTCTTCTTCTTGCTCCAACAAAACCATTAATAGCACAGCATAAGAAAAGCTTAGATAAACTTTTAAGAATTGAACAAGAAAATATTGTTCTTTTAACTGGAGAAATTGCTCAAGAAAAAAGAAAAGAAATTTATTCTAAAAAAGGATTAATTATTTGTGCAACTCCTCAAACAATAGCAAACGATATTAAAGCTGGATTATTAAATAAAGAAGATTTTAATTTAATTATTTTTGATGAGGCACATAGAGCAATTGGAGATTATTCTTATGTTGAAATATCTGCCTTTTTTATAGATACTAAAAGATTGGGCTTAACTGCTTCACCTGGTTCAAACAAGCAAAAAATAAAAGAAGTTGCAGATAACCTACAAATATCACATGTTGAAATTAGAACCGAAAATGATATTGATGTAGAAGATTATGTTAATAATGTCCAAACAGAAATTATTTTTACTGAGCTTGATTCTTTTTCAAAAAAATTATCTTTACTTGCAGATGAGTTTATTGATCAAAAAATAAGTGTTTTAAGAAAAATAAATACACCTATTTCTAAGAATTATACTAAAAAACAAATATTAATGGTTCAATCACAATTGTTATCAAGAATTAGTAAGTTTAAATCTCCTCAATTATTTTTAGGTCTATCTTTTACTGCTTCTATTTTAAAGATGTATCATGCAAAAGAATTAATTGAAACACAAGGTCTTATTCCTTTCAAGCATTACATTACAAAACTTGAAGAAGAAGGTGCTCAAAAAAAAAAGTCAAGAACAATTTCTCAGGTAATTGGTTCAAAACAATTTGTTGAAATTAAAAGTATTTTAAATTCAACAATACTTGAAAATCAATTATATTCTAAAACAGAGAAGTTAATTGAAGTAGTCACATCTTTTTTGCAATTAAACCCAAAATCAAAAGTTTTGATTTTTGCTAATTTTCGTGATAATGCAGCTCATCTAGTTTCTGTTTTAAATTTATATAAAAATATAAAAGCAGTAAGGTTTGTTGGACAGGCAAACAAAGAAAACGATTCTGGCCTCTCCCAAAAGGAACAATCAGAAATAATAACTGAATTTAGAGAAGGTAAATCAAATATACTTGTTTGCACTTCTGTTGGAGAAGAAGGACTTGATATTCCATCAGTTGATTTAGTTGTTTTTTATGATGCCGTTGCTTCTGAAATAAGATCTATTCAGCGAAGAGGAAGAACAGGAAGGTTTAATGCAGGTAAAGTAATTGTATTATTAAACAAAAATACACTTGATGAGCATTATTATTTTATATCTCAAAACAAAGAAGCAAAAATGAAAAAGGTTTTACTTGATTACAATAAAGTTGCACAGTTTCCAAAAAAGAAAAAAATTCAAAAAAATATAAATGATTTTAAATAAAATGGTGAAAATATGAATTTACGTGAATTCTTAGTTAAAGCTAAAATTGATACATATTCTTCTGGAAGATTAGCAAATAAAACTAATAAAGATGGAGCAAAAGAATTTAGTTATCAAGAAGATAATTTTGTATATATTGATAAATATTATGGAACTAATCCTTTTTTTGGAGAAGAAGTTGTTTTTGATGATGAAAAATTTATTTGGGGGATGAATTATTATGGATTTTCAGATTCTTTTGAAGTTACAAGCAAAGATATTTATGTGTTTTTAAAGCTTGTTTTAAAGAATGTTAAAGAGGATGAGCCTTATAGAGGCCCAAGGTATTTTAAAGATGCAGATTATGAGTATTTTAATGAACCAAAAGGAAATCTTGAAAGATTTGTTGGTGTTGAAAGAATAGATTACAAAGAAAAAACAGTATATAGATGTGAATATCATGGCGGGTTAATTAAATAAATAGGTTTATAAATATTTTTACCCACATTATTTAATATAACTGCACGTTATTTTAAATTAGGTGGTGTTATGTTGAATAAAGAAGTTACATTGAATCTAAAAGTATCTCCTTATGGGAATAGAGTGTTAGGCGTTGTTAAAGAAAAGTATGGATTTAAGGATAAATCCCAGGCTTTAAATAAAATGCTAGATCTTTATGGAGATGAGTTTGTGGATAGAGAAGTTAGGGAAGACGTAATAAAAGACGTAATTGCAAGTGTTACAAAAATGGAATTGCAAAATAAGAAACCTATTACTTTAAACGAATTAGATAAACTTTGTGGACTGAAATAAATGTATGATGTTGTTTTATCTTCAGAATTAGAAAAATTAATTTCTAAATTAGCAAAAAAAGACAGACAATTAGTTCTAGCATTAAATAATAAAATTAAACAAATTTGTTCTTGTGATGATGAATTAATTAATCATTATAAAAATTTAAAAGGCGATCTTTCAGATTATAAAAGAGTTCATATAGATAAATCATTTGTTTTATTATTTAAAGTAAATCGAGAAAGAAATACAATTTATTTTGATAGATTACAACATCACGATAATGTATATAAATAATTCTTGTTTTTATTTATTTTAAACATAAAATTATTGTTTTAGTGATATTTCATGAGTGAAGACAAAATACCAACACCAAAGAATACAAGAATAAAAATTATCTGCGATATGCGTGAGTGTGTTTCTTCAGTTAACCAAGAACTTGAAAAATTATCCTGTCTTGAATACCAAGTTGAAGTCAAGCTTGAGCAATTAAGTGTTGGTGATTATATACTTTCCGATGATGTTGTTATTGAACGCAAAACAATAGCAGATCTAGAAACATCAATAATTGATGGTAGAATATTTTCTCAGCTTCAAAACCTCTTGCAAGTAAAAAAGCCAGGTCTAATAATAGAAGGAAACACAGAAAAATTATTTTCAGATTCTTCTAGAATTCAAAAGAAGGCAATAATTGGTTTAATTACTTCTATTGGTCTGGATTATAAGATACCTGTGTTCTTTACAAGAGATCAAAAAGAGACAGCAGAATTTTTGTACAACATTGCAAAAAGAGAACAGATTGGATCAAGTAGTAATAGTGATATTAAACTAAGGTTTGAAAAAACAAGAATGAGTTTTTCTCAAAGACAATTATTTATTATGGAATCATTTCCAGATGTTGGTCCAACACTTGCAAAATCTATTCTTAAGGAATTCAAGACCTTAAGAAATGTAGCCAATTCATCAATAACTGATCTTCAAAAGGTACCAAAGCTTGGGCCAAAGAAAGCAGATAAAATAAAATATCTTTTTGAAAGAAAGTTTGGAGATGAGAGAGAAGAATAAAATTGGTTTTATTTTTCAATTAAATTTAGTTCTTTTTTTGCAATATTATATAAATTTTCAAATGTTGTATTTCTATCATATATCATTGGATCAAACATGTATATTTCTTTTGTATTTATATCAATAAAGCAATGTTTACTTTTTGCATAATCCCAGATTGGATATTTCTTTTCTTTAATTAATTTATCTAAATTCTTTAGTTTTATTTCTATGTTTTCTATATCTGTTTTTGTTAATTTATTTAACTTAATTGCATCATTTACTGTAAGCATAGTTGTAAAATCATATACCACTAACGATTTTTGTGCTGTATGTTCCCAGTCAACACCATAATATGCTGCATGAGAATCTATTGTTTTTATTCCATGTTTTTTCATTATGTTTTGAGCAAGCATTTCTCCTAAAGTTAGATTATTATTTGAGTTGCCTTTTTGTTTAACAAAAAATATTTTTTTGATGGGGTCATTAATTATTATTAAACCCTCAGTTGAATACTGCACATTAATGTGCAGATGAAAACTGAAACGATTTTTAATTCTTTTCTAATAAATATATTCCTGTTGGTCGCAGACTAACAGGAAGGTACTTTATATGA
>Ga0172370_10001733_pt1 | contig 32679 bp, 31 predicted proteins | sample LakKiv5m_FD_114538 | JGI IMG/M metagenome (GOLD analysis project Ga0172370, IMG submission 114538) | Freshwater microbial communities from Kabuno Bay, South-Kivu, Congo - kab_022012_11.5m | ecosystem: Environmental > Aquatic > Freshwater > Lake | place: Democratic Republic of the Congo...
GTAGTCCCGCTCCTGCACGAGAATCTGGAACAGAGACGAGTCGAAAATGCGCCGGTTCGAGGCGCTTGAGATGTAGGTTCCCTTTCCCCGGTGAATCTCGATGACGCCATAGGCTGAAAGAATCTTGAGCGCCTCGCGCACGGAGCCGCGCCCGACCTTGAGGCTCTCGGCGAGCACGGACTCGCTCGGGATCATTTCGCCGGGTTTCAGCTTTTCTTCGATGAGAAGTTCTTTGATCTTGTCGATCACGACAAGAACCGCGGAGGGGCGATTGTCCTCGACGGCGAACAGATCAGCGCTGTTCATATATTTCTCTTTTTATAGTCAATCTTTATAGTCGTCGCGCGACGGCGAGAAACACTCGATGAGCTCAACTTCCTCGTGCGCCTTGAGGCCGTGGGGCTCCATCGGAGCGAAATAGTAGGAGTCGCCGGCTTTGAGCTCGAGCACTTCGCCGCTGTCTTTGGTGAAGTCGACTCTTCCCTTGATGACGATGCCGATCTGCGACTGAGGGTGAGTGTGTTTCGCGAGCTCGGCGCCCTTTTCGATGTAGAAGTAACACATCATGTTGTCGCGGTCGTAGGTGAGGGTGACGCGCTGGATTCCTTTGGCGCGCGAGACTTTGGGGTCGGTCGAAAGACTGCCCAGGTGTTTGAATTCAGCTGGCATCAGAGTGCCCTCCTGCGTTCGGCGATGAGGTCGAGAAGCTGTTTCCATCCCTTCATGAAGGATTCCCTGAAGAGCGCCACACCCCCAAAATCATAGTATTCAGAGGGTTTCATTCCGTCAATCTCCCACGCGCGGACGAAATCCGGCATGGCCGAGGTGAGTTCGGCGATGAGCGCGGGGTCGACCGGTTCGCTGACTCTCGAGACTACAGGGCTGTCTCTTTCGATCAGTGTATCCGCGGTGCCCTGCCAGTTGATGGTGACGAGGAGCCTTCCTCCGACGAGCTCGGTGAAGTCTTCGAGCTTGCGCGCGCCGCCGCCCATCATCGTGGTGGGGTACCCGCGCTCCTGGAGCATCGCGTACTCCTTTTTCGCCACGGCGAGACCGGCCCAGCGCAGCGCCTCGGGCGACACCTTGATGCCATTCTTCGCCATATAGGCTTTGAAATAGTCGTCGAGGATCCCCGTGATGTGCGTGATGTAGAAAATGGGGCGCCTGCCACTGGCAGAGGAGACCGACTGGTATGCCTCGCAGATGGAGACAGCCTGCGAGAGGCCCATCACTTCGGTCGCGAGGGTCGGGATGTCGTTCTGAACAAAGTACGCGATGGCCTCAATGCCCGGTTCGGTGACAGGAATCTTGATCATGATGTTTTCGGAGAGGTGGCGATTCTCGATGCCTTCCTCGATGATGGCCTTCGCGCTCGTCTCTTCGAATGGATCGCCCTGGATGGTCACAAAACCCGCCGTGCCGCCAGAGGCTCGGTAAAGCGGCAAAAACTGGTCGGCGATGCGCGCCACCATCGTCGCCTGGACTTTCGCGGCGACGGCCGAATCATTCTTTTCGTAGGGGATGAGGAGGTCGATCGTGCGTTTCACGACGCGCATGTCCTCCTCGGAACTGAAGAGTTTGGAGACGTAGCTTGGGTTGGTGGTGCAACCCTGTGCCCCGGCCTCAATCGCCAGCTTTGCCTGCGCGAGCGTCGGGTTGTTGATCCAGAAACGGGTTGGCGTTTCGTCGTGGACTCGATGGAAATATCCTTTCATGCTGTTCTCCTGTCTTGTGTTATCGGTTATAGAGCAGATTCGGCAGCCAGAGCGAAATCTCGGGCACGTAGGTGAGCACGATGAGCGCGATCACGAGCGGAATCATGTAGGGCATGACCGCTTTGAACAGCTTGTTCACGGGAAGCCCCGCGATCGGGCTCAGCATGTAGATGCTCATTCCAACCGGAGGCGTGAGCATGCCGATCATCAGGTTGAAGACCATCACAAGGCCAAAGTGCACCGGATTCACCCCCGCGGCGAGCAGTGTCGGCAGAAGAATCGGGGTGAAGATCATGATGGCGGCGGTCGTTTCGAGGAACATGCCCGCGATGAGCAAAATGAAATTCGTGAAAAGGAGGAGGAAGGCGGGAGAGTGCGAAATGCCCAGGAGAATATCAGAAACCCGCTGCGGGAGCTGTTCGACGGTGAGTGTCCACGCGAAGATGGACGCGGCGGCTACAATGAAAAGCACCGACGCTGTCGAAACAAGTGTCTCACGACAGACTGCGAAGAATGATTTCAATGAAAATTCTCTGTACACGATGATGAGGAAAATCGCGTAGAGAATGGCGACGCCGGCGACTTCGGTGGGAGAGAACCAGCCCGAGAGCATGCCGCCCATGAGGATCACCGGCATGAACACCGACGGGAGTCCGCGCTTGACGATCTGAAAGACTTCCTTCTTGGTGAAGCGGCGTTCGATGCCGCGCGGATAGTTTTTCTTTCGGGCAAAATAGGCAACTTGGATCATGAGCACCGCCGTGATGACGAGAGCGGGGAACACACCTGCCATAAGGAGTCGCATCGACGAGGTTTCGGCAGCCGCGCCAAAGATGATGAGTGGTATGCTCGGCGGGAAAATCGGGCCTATGGAAGCGGAAGCCGCGGTGATCGCCGCGGAATCGTCCATGGAGTAGCCCTGCTTCTTCATGGCGTCGATCTCGATGTTGCCGAGCCCGCCGACATCGGCGAGGGCGGCACCCGAGATGCCCGCAAAAATCAAGCTCGCCAAGACATTGACCTGCGCGAGTCCGCCGCGCATTCTGCCGACCAGAAGTTTGGTGAACTCGAAGAGCCTGCTGGTGATGCCGCCATTGTTCATCAGGTTGGCGGCAAAGATGAACATGGGCACCGCGAGTAAGGGGAAGGAGTTCAGCGAAGTGACCATGCGCTGAATCACCGTGGTGATGGGAATCTGATGGACGACAAGATAGATGCCTGCGGGAATGACCATGCTGATCGCGATGGGGAGACCGAAGAGCATGAGCGCCAAGAACAGGAGTATGACGATGCCGCCATTCATTTTGATCCTCCCTTACGCGTGAATGTCGTTACAAAGAGCCAGCAGGACGCAATGAGATTGAGCAAGATTCCTGCCGCGACAGGAAGGTAGAAGATGGTGTTTGGCATTCGCATTGCCGGTGTCCTCACATTCCAGTTTTTTTTCATGATGAGGCTGATCGCGATGAGAATAAAAACCGAAAACGCGGAAGATAGTACTTGAATAATGAGATCGAAAACCTTGCGCACTGCGGGCGGAAGGTACATGAGTACGATATCGACAACGATCTGCTTTTTTTCAATCGTGAGCGCCGGAATCATAATGAATACGAGCGATACGAGTGAGAAGCGGGCAAGCTCCTCAAGCACGATCGATCCCGCGTCGAAAATGTTCCGCATTATGATCTGAATCACGATTGAGAGAATGAGGACAAGCAGGAAGACGATTGCCAAGGACTGCAGTATTTTGCTCAGCTTCTGCATGAGAGCCTCCGGAAAATAATTCGAGAAAGAACGCGCGGAGAGGGCTTGCGCCCCCTCCGCGAATGATACCAATGAAAAATCTATTTCATGGCCTTGATCTGATCGTAGTACTTGCCCCACTTGGCACCGAAGCGCTTGTCGACAACCGCGGTGACGGCGGCGCGGAACTCATCGACTTTGAGGCCTTCAGCCGGGCCGATAACCTTCATGCCCTTGTCTCTGAGCGTCTGAAGATCCTTTGCCTCGCTGTTCTGGACATAGTCGGAAATCCACTTGCAGGTTTCCGTGGCGACATCCTGGAAAATCTTCTGATTCTCGGGAGAGAGCGATTCCCAGACCTTCTCGTTGATCATGACGGGCTCGGAGCCCATGATGTGGTTCGTCATCATGATGTACTTCTGGATCTCGTAGAGCTTGGAGGTGACGATGGTGGAGACGGGGTTTTCCTGGCCATCGGCGACGCCGGTGGAGAGGGCGACCGGCACTTCCGCCCAGTCGATGGGAACCGCGACGGCGCCCATGCCTTCAACCGCGGCGAGGTAGATCGGCGACGGAATGGCGCGGATCTTTTTGCCAGCGAGGTCTTTGGGAGAGTAGACGGGCTTGTTGCTGGTCAGCTCGCGGGTGCCGAAGTAGAAGGAGTAGAGAATGCGCACATTGCGGGTTGCGATGAGCTTCGCGTTGAGTTCCTTCAGCACGGGTGAGGTGTTGGGGTCGGTAGCCGCGAGGAGGTGGTTCACGTCGCGGTAGAGGTACGGGGTGTCGAACAGCCCGAGATTGTCGAGAAGGGGCTGAAGTCCGCCAAAGGTGTTGTGGTGCATGGCGATCGTGCCCATGGAAACCTGCTCTGCCATCTCGGAGATGGAGCCGAGCTGGGAGTTCGGGAACACCTGGATTTTGATCGCGCCTTTGGTGCGCTCGGCGATCTTGTCGGCAAAATACTGGGCCTGAAGTCCGTTCGGGCTATTGGGCGGGTTCATGTGCGCGTAGCGCAGCACGAGCGGTTTCTCCGGCGTCTGGGCCGAGAGAGAGAGAAGACCCCGGCCGCGAGGAACAGGATCAGGGCAGCACACAGTGCTTTTTTCATACTCGATGCCTCCTTGCAAATTTTAGCGATATTTCAAGCTGGCTTCCTAGAGCCAGCGTTTCGCTCAGATATGGAATGCTGTCTCATCGCGCCTCAACGACGAGCCTCGCGGCGGCATCCGCGATCGATTCGACCGACATGCCGTAGGCGTCCAACAGCTCGTCGGGGAAACCGGATTCGCCGTACCGGTCCTGAAGGCCGAGGCGAACGAGCTTTGCGGGGCAGTCCTCCGCGATCACTTCTGCGATCGCCGAGCCGAGGCCGCCGATGATCGTGTGGTCTTCGATCGTCACCGCTCGTCCAGTCTTCGCGAGCACCGCCGATATTCCCTCGACATCGAGCGGTTTCAGCGTGGCTACTTCCACGACGGTGGCGCCGATTCCCTTTTCGGCAAGCGCCGCGGTGGCCGCTCGCACACGATTTGTCACAAAGCCATGGCAGAAGAGGGCGACATCGTTGCCGCGCTCTTCAAGAATGCGGATTTTTCCGATCTCGAAAGGCGAATCATCGGGAAACACGCGCTCTTCCTTGCCGGAACCGATGCGGATGTAGACCGGTCCCTCGATATCCACCGAGGCGAGTACCGCCTGGCGAACCTGGTCGCCATCGGCGGGGCAGAGAATCGTAAAGCCGGGAATCGTGCGGAGAATGCCGATATCCTCGATGAACTGGTGCGAGACGCCTTCGCGGTTTCCGCCGAAGATGCCGGCGTTCACGCCGACAAAGCGCACCTGCTGGCGAGGATAGGCGACAAAAGTGCGCATCTGCTCGCAGGCGCGCATCGTGAGAAAGCCCGCGTAGGTGCAGAGGTAAGGCTTAAGCCCGGCTGCCGCCATGCCCGCCGAGATCGCGACGCCATTCTGCTCCGCGATGCCCACTTCGACCACCCTCTCGGGCCAGCGCTCGAGGAAGGGTTCGCCTTTGACGACTTTGAGCGAGTCCGTCGATACGAATACGATGTCGTCCCGTTTTTCGGCGAGCTGGATGAGGCCCTCTCTGAATCCAATCCGTGTGCTCACAAATTCAACGCTCATCGCAGTCCTCCCAGCTCGTGCATCGCCATCTCGTATTCCTTGTCGGTGTACACGCGCTTGTGCCAACTGTTGTCGCCGATCATGAAGGAAACGCCCTTGCCCTTAATGGTTTTGGCGATAATGGCCTGCGGCCGGTCCGCGACCTGTTTGGCGGTTTCGACGGCCTCGAGAATCTGGGCGAAGTCGTGGCCGTCGATAGTCTGCACGTGCCAGCCGAAGGCGCGGAATTTTTCGTCGATGGGGTAGACGCCGGTAATCTCGCCGACCGTGCCGCCGCTCTGATAGTTGTTGTTGTCGACGAATACCGTGAGGTTCGAGGCCTTCTGGTGGCCGGCGGCCATGGCGCCCTCCCAGATGAGCCCTTCGCCGAGCTCGCCGTCGCCGGTGATCACATAGACGCGGTAGTCGAGCTTTCTGATGCGCGACGCGAGCGCCATGCCGAGGCCTACGGAGAGGCCGTTGCCGAGCGAGCCGGTGGTGGCGTCGAGGCCGGTGGTCTTGGGAGCGTAGGGGTGGCCCTGAAGGTGCGAGTGCATGAAACGGAGCGTCATGAGTTCTTCAGGTGGAAAATAGCCTCGGCGAGCGAGGGCCGAGTAGAGCGCGGGACAGGCGTGTCCCTTCGAGAGCACGAAGCGGTCCCGCGCTTCCCATTCGGGATTGGCGGGGTCGATCTTGAGGATGTCGAAGTAGAGCGCCGCGATGAGGTCGGTCGCGGAGAGCGAGGGCGATGGGTGCCCGTCTTTTGTTCGGTAGACCATCTCGACGATATCGCGCCGGATCTGCCGGGCGCGCTCCTCGAGTTGGGCGATTCTTTCGCGTGAAATCATATCAGACCTTCTCCTCGAGCATTTTCTTTACCATCTCGATCGCGAGGCGCGGGCTCGAGTACACGGGTTTTCCCGTGAGGTCGCGCAGGGGCGCTTCCATTCTCGCCATCGAGCCCTGTGCGAGAAGAATGACATCACATTCGCGCGCGACGCGCTGGGCCGTTTCGGCGACAAGCCTGTCGTAGGTGGCGCCGTCGCCTGCGGTGATCGCGGGAAAAGCCCCGTCGGCGACGGCGGAGAGCACCTTGATGTTTTTACCTGCCTCGGCGGCGCAGCGCTTCACGAGGTCGATCGTTGGATCGAGCGTGGTGCTTAGTGTGGCGAGCACGGCGATTGAGTTCGCCTCCGCGACCGCGATGCGCGCCATCGCTTCGTCGATGCGCACAATGGGTACAGGAATGAATTCGCGCGCGGCGTACACCGCTTCGCCGATGGAGGAGCAGGTGTTGAGGATGAGTTCGGCGCCCGCCGATGCCGCAGCGTCGTAGTAGGAGTAAAGCCGGCGCCGCACAGCCGGGGTGAGGTGACCTGCCTCGATGATGTCGGCGATAAGGCTGTCGTCCAGGATGTTCATGATCTTGTACCCCGGCAGCGCTACCTTGAGCATGTCGGAGAGCGGTTTGACCAGTGCGACTCCAGTGTATATTGCGGCGATTTTTCGCATCGTGAACCCCTCATGGGAAATTTCAACACCAAATACATAAGACGTATGATGTCCTATGTATGATTAATCAGCTTCTTGAATTTGTCAAGAAAAAATTTTCAAAAATGTGAGGGTGAGATTTTGGGATGGTGAAGAGGTGAGGAAGCGTGGAGCTTTGGAAGCGAACTGGCGATGAATCGGTTAAAAAAAGAGCCCGGCGGCGCGCGAGAGCTCGCGAACCGCCAGGCGCGGAAGCATGTTACATCAGTTGCTCATGGACAGGATCGGCTCAAGGGCATCGTCGATCTTCTTGAGCACCTCAGGAGTGAGCTTCGGCAGCAGGTCGACCGCCGCGAGGTTCTCTTCGAGCTGCGAGAGCTTGCTGGCGCCGGTGATGACCGTGCTGACGTTCGGATTGTGCGCGACCCATGCGATGGCGAGCTGGCTCATCGTCGCGCCGAGCGAGGTCGCGATGGGGCGCAGGCGCTCGATCGTGGAGACGATGTCGTCGCGGTACCAGCGCTCCTGGAGCCACTCGTAGCCCGGCAGCGCGAATCGCGAGTCCTTGGGGATGCCATCCTTGTACTTTCCGGAGAGGAGGCCGGACGCCAGCGGGCTGAAGGTGGTGAGGCCGAGCCCTGTGCCCTCGTACAACCGAGCGAACTCCTTCTCCACCTTGGCGCGCACCAGCATGCTGTACTGCGGCTGCTCCATCTGCGGCTTGCGGAGATTGCGCCTGTCGGCGATCTCCCAGGCTTCGCGAATCTGCTCGGCAGACCACTCGCTGACGCCCCAGTACAGCGCCTTGCCGGACGAGACAATGTCGTGCATGGCCCAGACTGTCTCTTCGATGGGCGTGTCGGCATCGGGGCGGTGGCAGAAGAGGAAGTCGACATACTTCATGCCGAGGCGCTCGAGGCTGCCGTCGATGCCCTCGAGCAGGTATTTGCGGTTGAGCGTGTTCTTCTCGTTCGGCCCATCATTGATGCCCCAGAAGAGCTTCGTCGACACCAGATACGATCCGCGCCTGAACCCAAGCTTGCGGAAGGCCTGCCCCATGATGGTCTCAGACTTACCTCTCGAGTAGACTTCGGCATTGTCGAAGAAATTGACACCGTGATCGTAGGCGTACTTGATCATCTGCGTGGCGGCGTCGGTGTCGACCTGCGGTCCGTAGGTCACCCATGAGCCAAGCGATAGGACAGAGACTTTAATTCCCGCGGAACCCAATCGTCGATACAGCATTGGGAAACTCCTTTTGAACATTGTTGGGAGGCCACATTCGAGTCAATACGGCGAAACGCGCGCTTTGCGAAAAGCGATGAAAGCTTTACCCTCTTCGCCGCCAGGTTCGCCGAGAGCGCCCAGAATTGAGCCCGTGTAAAAAACATACTACACTGAATCGCGAAAGGAAAGAATTTGGATGCCAACCGCGAATAAAATATTCAAAATCATGCATATGTCCGACCTCCACCTCGGGAAGAGTCTGCGCTCGAGGGACCTCTCTGAAGACCAGGCGCACGCCCTCGGACAGATTGTGGCAACTGCGCGCAGCGAGCGGCCAGACCTCGTGCTGGTGGCAGGCGATGTGTTCGACCGCAGCATTCCTTCGGAGGTCGCGCAGACCATGTTTGGCCGGCTCATGGCGGATTTGCGGCGCGCGCTGGCCCCTGAGGCCAAGATTCTCGTAATCCCCGGCAACCACGATTCGCCCCGGCGCGTGGCATTCGCGGCGGAGCTGTTTGAATCGGTCGGGATCCACCTCGTGAGCGAGGTGAGGCTTGAACCGGCACTGGTTCTGGAGAAGGGGGGCGCCAGGCTCGCGGTGTGGGCGCTGCCCTTCGTGACGCATGGACTTCTCAACGACTTCAGACGGCGGCAAGCCGAATCTATGCGGCCTGGCCACGAATCCTCATCGGAAATTGGAAACAGCGCAGATAAAAGCCCAGAAACAAGAGCTGAATCAAGCGCGGAGTCGCCAGAGCCGCCTGAGCCGCTCACCGCGCCTGAAGGATCGATGGCATCGCGCCTCGGCGAACTCATTGCCGCGTTCCGCCCCCACCTTGCCGAATTCGACGCCAATATCATCGCGGCGCACTGCTACGTGCGCGGCGCGACCCTCTCGGAGTCTGACACCGATTTCCTCGGCGGGACCGAGGCGGTGCCTGCGAGCCTCTTTGACGATTTCGACTACGCGGCCCTCGGACACCTCCATCGCCAGCAGAGACTTTCGGATTTAGTGTGGTACGCGGGAGCCCCGATGGCGATGTCCTTCGGCGACGGGGAAGGTGAGAAGGGCCTGCTCAGCGTCGAGCTCGAGATTGGGCAACGCGCGCCTCGCGTCATGCCGATTGCGATCGACCCGCTCAGAAGATTCAGGCGTGTGCGCGGAACCTTCGCCGAACTGACCGCCGCCTCGGCGCCAGAAGACTCCGACTACATCGAAGCCGTTCTTACAGACGAAAATCCCGTCTACAACGCCTTCAACGGCCTGGTGGCGCGCTTTCAAAACCTCATGTCGGTGCGGCAGGAAGCCTTTGAAAAGCTGGCGCGAGGGATCGATCGCAATGGGGCGCAACCCGACGAACCCAGCGCGATGTGCGAAGGAGAGGCCCCGGCTGAGAGCGCAGCTTCCCGCGTCCAGTCTCCGTGCGAGATCGTCCTGGAAGATTTCCGATCATTTTGCGGCTTCATACTCAATGGCGAAGCGCCGGAAGAGCTGAGCAGGCGCTTTGACGCACTGCTCAAAGCTGAAGAAGGAGAGAACGCATGAGACCTCTCTTCCTGAGCTTCGAGCATTTCGGATCCTACCGCGAACGCCAGCACATCGATTTTTCCACGCTCGACGATTTTTTCCTCATCTTTGGGAAAACCGGTTCCGGCAAGTCCACGATCTTCGATGCCATTTCTTTCGCGCTCTATGGTCAGGCGCTCGGAGGACGCAGCAATCTGGAGCGCGAACTCGTCTCCAAGTTTTCTCCGCCAGCCAGCAAGCCCTGGGTAGAATTTGAGTTTATCGCCTCGGATGCGCGCTGGAGAGTGTACCGGTCTCTTCCATATAAAAAACTGAATCGAAAGGGAGTGGAGTCGGAAGCGGCGAGCGAGGTTTCCTTCGCGCGAGTGCACGACTCCGGGGAGATCGAACTTCTGACGGATCGGCTCGCGGAGGCGAACGCGGCGCTGCTCAAGCTATTGAAACTCAGCGCTGATGAGTTCTCCAAAATAGTGCTGCTGCCGCAGGGGGCCTTTCAGGAATTTCTGGAAATGAAGACCAGCGACCGCGTCGAAATCCTCGAGAAGCTCTTCGATGTGGAGATCTACGATCGCGTTGCGGAGAGGGCGCACCAGCGTGCGATCGAGCTCGATTCTTCTCTGAGGATCCAGCGCGAAGAGATGGAGCGCCTCAAGCTGGAATTGGGCGAAGGACCGGAGCTCCGCATCGGACGCGAAGAGGCGGAGACCCGGAACATGGATGAACGGATATCTCGCGCGACGACAGAGTTGTCAAATCTGAGAACAGAGGCCGATCGAACGCGAGACAGGCTCGCGTTTTGGGAGGAGATATCCCGCGCATGGCGCGAGTTTGACGAAATCGAGCGCGCGAGAACGGGATTCGAGTCGCGCGAGGCTAGGCTCGACGCAGTGAAGAGGCTCTCGGAACTCGCTAGCGATGGGCAGCGGTTCATCGATCTCTACGCTGAGGCGTCCGCGATTTTGGGTACCGCGATCGAATCCAGAACCGCCCTCGCTGAGCTCGAAGATGAGCGGAGTGCGATCGAAGCTGAGGAGAAGCGCCTGCCCGAAGCGCGGGGAGAGCGCGATGAAGCGCAGAAGAGCATCGCCCTGCTGCAGCGCGCGGTGGAAGCCTGGAGCAAGAAGGATGTGCTCGAACGGCGGCGAATCGATATCGCCGGCAAGCTTGAGGCGGTTGGTGCGGAAAGCGCGAGGAGAGAGGCCGAGATTGCCGCGTTGAAAAAGGAAATTGGCGAACTCGAGGCAGCGACGGAGGGGGAGGCCGCGACGCAGGAAAGGATCCGGAGGAGTTTGGCGGCGCGCGACGCGCTCGCGCGGGCAGCGGAGGGACTAGAACAGATCGAAAAGGTTGAAGCGGAGCGCGAAAAAATCTTACGTAAGATTTTGGGCACGGAAGATTCGCTCTCCTCTCTCGAATCTGAAATCGCCTCATCTGAACAACGCCGCGATTCTCTCGAGGACCACGCCCGCCACGCAATCGCGGGTTCTTTGGCGTCATCGCTCCGGGAATCTGAACCCTGCCCGGTTTGCGGATCGACGACGCACCCTCATTTGGCCGAGTTGCCCTCGGCAGTGCCCGATGAGGCTGTCCTCCGCCAGGCGCGCGCTGAAGTAGAAACGAAAAAATCTCGTCGCGCGGCGCTTCTGCAGAGCGCCGAGAACGATCGCGACCGCGCGGAGGCGCTTTCCGCTGAGCGTGTGACGCTCACTGAAAAACTGGTTGTCGCGTGGCGGAACTATAGCGAAGGCATTGGCGTGCAGCTGCCTGATCCTGGCGCGGAAGAGTGGCGCGCCGCGCTCGGTGGCGCACAGTCGGCGCTCGAAGGCCAACTGCGCGCGCTCAAGGCAGAGATCGATGGTTGCGCCTCGGCGCGCGCCCTCCTCGCACAGCGACGCATCCTCGCAAATCAGCGCGAACGCGAGCTCTCGGTGGTGGTTCGACAAAAATCCGAATTTGACCTGGCGCGCGCCGAGGTCGAAGCGCATCTCGCTTCACTTGCGCAGAACATCGGCCTCGACGACCCGAATCCCCAGCTGAGGGTGGCGAAGGAGCGTTCAGCGCGACTAGAATCGGAGATCGATCAGATTCAGGACCTCGCGCAGCGCTGGCGAGTCGCCTTCAGCACCGCAACTTCGGAGTTCGAGATCCATGTGGCTTCGCTCAAGGCGAAACTTGAGGCGCTGGAGCGCAGCCTCGCGCGATTCCTGAGCGAAGCGAAGGCCTCCGATGTCGAACAGCTCCTCAACCGTGCAGGCACTTCTGAACAGGAGTGCGCGCTTCCGGGCTTCAAGGAGTTGAGCGCATCCGGAGGGGCGCCATCGCTCGTATCGACGCTCGACTCGCTCGCCCCCATCCTCGTAACAAACAGGGGCTCGCTCGTCTCGCTTCTGTCCTCGTTCGCCGCTACCGACTCCACCGCGCTCGAGCTCGCGCGGCGCGTGACCGGCTCGGTGTGGCCCCAGCCGCGGCTCCGCGCAGAAGAGCAGGAGATCGCGAGCTTCAAAGAATCGTGGACGAGGGCGCGCGCGGCCTATGGCGCCCTCGAACGCAGAGCGCTGAGCCTTGACGCGAACGCGCGCGCCAGCGGATCCAGCGTCAGCGGATCCAACACCGGTACTGGCAACCAGACGCTCGTACCGCTTGCGTGCGAACAAGCTGCCGACACAGGCGGATCCGTCACCGTGCCCAGCAGCCAGACATCCATGTCCGGCGATCAACCCATCATCTTCGATTTCGAGGCCGAAGCGCGGGCCCTCTCGGAAGCGCAAATCACCTTCGAATCGCGGATCGCGGATATTGAAGCATCGATCGGCGGTCTCAGAGACGAGCGCGCGGCGCTTTCTGCCGCCGTCGAGCATGCGCGCGCCTTGATCGCTCGCCGCGATGAGCTCGCGCGCGGCTACAGCGCCGACGCGGACGAATTCGGCAAGCGGGACATACTGGACAGACTGCTCTCGGGCAGCCTCAACCCAAAGCGCAAAATGCCCTTTAAAAATTATGTGCTCGGTCTGCAGTTCAAGGAAATCGCCGCGCGCGCGTCGGAGCGGCTCTACAGGATGAGCGGCGGGCGCTACGTCGTCGAAGCCGACATCTTGAGCGGTGGCGGCAACAAGAAGATCGGACTCGAGCTCTCGGTGTTCGATGCGTGGAATGGGGGGAGCCGCCCTGTGGGCACATTGTCAGGCGGCGAAAAATTCATGCTGTCGATCAGTCTCGCGCTCGGGCTGGCGGACTCGATTCAGGAGCGCGCGGGAGCCAACCGCATCGAGTCGCTCTTTATCGACGAAGGCTTCGGAAGTCTCGATGAGGAGTCGCTCTCGCTCGCGATCTCTGTGCTCGACGAACTTCGCGGCGACAAGAAGATCGCGATCATCTCGCACGTCGAGGAGCTGTGCAACCGGATTCCCTCGAGGATCGTGGTGAAAAAGGGCGTGGGGGGCTCGCGTCTCGAGTGCGAGCGCGGCTGAGGGCGCCACTTGCGTGCGCCATGCATCAGCGTCACGGATTCGCGCCGATCCTTCCGTGGTACATCTTGGAGAGCAGTTCGCGCAGCTCCGCGTCGGTAAAGGCGCGCGGGCTCGCTTTGCGGCGCCGGTAGGAGAGGGCGTCGGCGAGAATGGCCTTAAATGCGTCCTCGGGCACGTTCGCGGCGCCGAGATTGGCCGGTATGCCGATATCCTTGCCGAGCCGCGCGATGGCACGCACGGCTTCCTCTGGACCGAGACTTGGCGAGCCCGCGCGCCCGCCACCTGTCAGCGCGTTTCCAATGTCCGAAAGCCGCTCGCCCGCGTCGGGAATGAGGGCCTCCATCACGAATGGCAACAGAATGGCATTGGCGAGTCCGTGCGCGAGCCCCGTCATGGCGCCGATAGGATGCGCGAAGCCATGCACCATGCCGAGTCCCGCCTGCGAGAGCGACACGCCCGCGAGTGTCGCCGCGAGCGCCATGTCGCGCCGGGCTGCGCCCACATTCCCTCCCGCTGATGGTGTGGTGCCGCTCGTAGCGTCGGGCTCGCCCGCAGCGACAGGTTCGCCCCCGCGCCCTTGTGGCTGGCATGCAGTCCGCAGGCTCCGGCCAATCAGCCTGATCGACTCGAGGCAGTACATATCGCTGATCGGTGTGTGGAAGCGGCTCACATAGGCTTCGATGGCGTGGGTGAGCGCGTCCATGCCGGTTGCGGCGGTGAGCGCGGGTGGCATGCTCGCGTGCAAGAGGGGGTCGACGATCGCAAGCCGAGGAAAGTAATACTGGCTCGAGGTGCCCTTCTTGCTGCGGCGGCCTGTTTCGTCCACGACAGTGAACACCGCCGCGTTGGTCACTTCGGTGCCGGTGCCTGCGGTGGTTGGTATCGCGACGATGGGTGGAACTGGCTTTGTGAACGCGAGCCCCGTGCCCACAAAGTCGAGGATGGAACGGCCCTCGGCGACGCTCGCGGCGATGCCCTTGGCGCAATCGATCGGACTGCCGCCGCCATACCCGATAATCGAGTCGCAGCCTTCGGCGCGGTAGCGCGCGGCGCCACGATCAACCGTGCTTGTCTCCGGATCGGCGCTCACCTCGGCGAAGTGGATCCAGCGGATGCCGGTGGCGTCGAGGTCCGCGCAGAGTTTTTTAAGGCCTTCGGAAGATGCGGTGCTGCCCTTTCCGGTAACGATGAGCACATGCGCCGCGCCCATCTCCCTGAGCCGGGGAGCTGCCTCCGCGAGACAACCCTCTCCAAAAAGAATTTTTGTCGGTGAATAATATTCGTACATTTCGAGGCTCCTTCACGCGCTACACTTCGACGTGCGCGCCTAGTTTGAGCAAATCTTCCTTTAATAAATGCGCTACGCCCTGATCGACTTCGATGAGCGCCTCGTCGCCTGGGACTATTTCCATCGATAGATAGGGGTAGAGGCGCTCTTCGCCGCGCATGATGCACACGAGAATGCTGTCGGTCGGCATTCGCTCCCTGAGTTCGCTCACGGTGCGAATTCGGCTTCCCTCCATAAAGGGAATATGGAGGGTGATCGCCGCATGTTCGACCTGTTCTGGGTGCATCGGGGGAATCTGGGCGAGAAGCGAATCGTAGATGGGTTTGGTTTTGAGGATGCTCGCGGTGAGGGCAGCGATGATCGAAACCAGGATGAAGGCAGGAAAATGCGTAAAGCTCCCCGCCATCTCGGTGATGAGCACCGCGCCTGTGATGGGAGCTCGAACCACCGCGACAAAGAATCCTGTCATCCCGAGGAGAATGTAATTGGGCAGATAATCGGAGTGATACCCCATTTTCCCAAGTCCGCTGTACACCAATCCGCCGATAATCGCCCCGATGGCGAGCATCGGGAGAAAAATTCCGCCAGGAACGCCCGATGCGTATGAAAACAGCGTGAAGATGAATTTTCCGATGAGCATGAGCGCGATGAGCGCAAGGGGCAGCACCGAAAGATAGTCCGAGGACACCACATGGTTTCCACCGCCAGTGATCTGCGGATACACGATGCTCACGATCGCGGCGATCGCGAAGGCTGAGATCACACGGAGGCTTTCGTTCGGGACCGCGCGTTTATAGAGTTTCTGAAAATTCAGCAGCCCCACATTGAAGAGGCTTCCGAGTATCCCGGTGAGGATGCCGATGCCAAGTATGACGCTGAAGTAGTACCTCAGCGGCAGCGCTTCCACGATGGTGATGTTGAAGATGGGCTGAATTCCGAAAAAGAGCCACATCACGATATTCGCGATGAAGGATGAGATCATCGTGACGGTGAGCATGACAGGCGAAAAGCTCCGGTGGAGTTCCTCGATGCAGAAGAGCACGCCGGCGAGTGGCGCGTTGAATGCGGCTGATATTCCGGCTGCGGCTCCCGCGGTGGCGAGGTATCTCCGGAAGTCGGGAATGTGGAACATATCTTCGAGCGCGGATCCTGTCAGCGCGCCAAGCTGAATGGAAGGTCCCTCGCGCCCCAGCGAGAGCCCGGCTCCCAGGGCGAATGTCCCTCCAAGGAATTTGAGCGGCAGCTCCTTTCTCCAGGAGAAATAGACCCGGCGCAAGAGAAAGGCTTTTACCTGCGGAATTCCCGAGCCGCGTATGAGAGGGCTCCGCTTGATGAAGAGCGCGGTAACAATTCCGGCAGCGAGCGCGATCGCGATCCAGACGAGAATTTTTGCCGGAACAATGTTTCCTTGAACGAGGATTTGGCGAAAGCCCTCGGCTTCCCCGATCGCGAAGCGATAGGCGACGGTGATGAGTCCCGACACTGCTCCCGTGAGCGCCGCGAAAAGGTAAATCTTGCTGTGAGCATAAAATCCCGCGCTGAGTTTTTTCATCTGGTCAATCTGGCTGCGCAATTGGTTCATGTCACGTCCATAAGGGATGGAAATAGTTCATCGTTTCTGAGAAAAAAATCTTGCAATAGCTATACAGAGAGTATATAGTTTATCGGGTACTATTTTAATAGGGAGGTACGAATGAAAAGGAGTCTATTTGTTCTTTTGGCGCTCCTCGCGCTCGCAGGCACAGCCTTCGCGCAAGATTTCATCATCGCGAATGGCGCTGAGCCCTCGACGCTCGACCCTGCGCTGATGCAGGACACCGCGTCCAATCAGTTCTATCTCGCGATGTTCGAAGGTCTCGTGCAGTATGATCCGAAGACCAGCAAGGGAATTCCCGCCATGGCGAAGAGCTGGGACGTCAGCCCCGATGGCATGACCGTCACCTTCCATCTCCGCGATGCGAAGTGGTCCGATGGCACCCCCGTTACCGCTCAGGATTTCGTGTACGGCTGGCTCAGAGAGCTCGCTCCCGAAACTGCCGCGAACTACGCCTACATGCTCGGCATGGTGGTCAAGGGCGCCGATGCCTACAACTCCGGAAAGGGCAAAGCCGCTGACGTTGGCGTAAAAGCCCTCGATGACAAAACCCTCCAGGTTCAGCTCGCCGGTCCGGCTCCCTACTTTGTCGACATGACCGCGCATAGCGCGTTCGCGCCAGCGCCGAAGTGGGCGATCGAGAAGTACGGCGACCAGTGGACCAAGGCTGGAAACATCGTCGTGAACGGCCCGTTCATCCTCAAAGAGTGGAAGCCCCAGGACAGAATCATTGTCGTAAAGAACAAGAACTACTGGGATGCGAAGAATGTGAAGCTCAATTCGATTGAGTACCTCGCGAGCGACAACCTCTCCACCAACTACAAGATGTACAAAGCCGGTGCCGTCGACTGGATGTACGGAATCGATCTCAACATGATCGACGAGATCAAGCTCCGCAAGGACTTCCAGACCTCCGCCCAGTTCGCGACCTACTACCTCGACCTCAACAGCCAGCGCGCACCCTTCAACGATGTCCGCATCCGCAAAGCTTTCGCAGCCGCGATCGACAAGCAGACCCTCGTCGACAAGGTCCTGAAGGGCGGCCAGATTCCCGCCGATTCCATTTGCCCGCCGATGGCTGGCTACACCCCGCAGCCCGGACAGAAGTTTGACGTCGCGGCCGCGAAGAAGCTCCTCGCCGATGCCGGATATCCGGATGGAAAGGGCTTCCCGACGCTCACCTATGTCTACAACACCAGCACTGGCCACAAGCTCATCGCCGAGTATGTGCAGCAGCAGCTCAGGGCCAACCTCAACGTGAACCTCGTGCTCCAGAATATGGAGTTCAAGACCCTCATCGAGCTCCGCAACAAACACGATTTCACGATCGCGCGTGACGGCTGGGTAGGCGACTACCTCGACCCGAACACGATGCTCGAGCTCTTCATCACTGGCAGCGGCAACAATTCTGGCGCCTTCAGCGATCCGAAGTTTGACAAAGCCATGGAAGATGCTCGCACCTCATCCGGCGATGCCCGCATGAAGATTCTCGAGACCGCTGAGAAGACCCTGCTCACCGACGACCAGGGACTCATTCCTCTCTACTTCTATGCGAACCAGGACATGGTCGACACCTCGAAGTGGGGCGGCTGGTATGCCAACCCGATCGGGTATCATCCTCCGAAATTCATCTACAAGAAGTAAGAAAGTTTCGGTCTAGACAGATTTTTTCCGCAAAGGTATACTTTTGCAAACGGGGGGCGTTCCCGCGCCTCCCGTTTTTTTTCGCGCCCTCAGTTTTTACAATGAAACGTTCCGTTTAATTTTGTTTCGCGTTTTTTTGGCAAAGACTGGGGAGTCCTACCTATTTTACGGAGGAACTGATGTCGAGGTACATCATCCGTCGGTTTCTGAGCCTGATTCCAACCATTTTTATTATCATCACGCTCAGTTTCTTCTTGATTCGCTTTGCGCCAGGCGGGCCGTTCTCGAGCGAAAAAAACGTCCCCGAACAGGTGCTCCAGAATCTCATGAAGAAATATCACATGGACGAGCCAATGGGAAAACAGTATCTGCGCTACCTTGGCCAGGTCCTTCGCGGAGATTTGGGTCCGTCGTTCCGATACCGTGACAGCACGGTCAACGAGCTGATCGGCGACAGTCTCCCGGTCTCCATGGAGCTCGGCACAGTCGCGCTTTTCCTCGCGACTCTCGCGGGCATCGGTGTTGGAATCATTTCGGCGCTCAAACAGAATCATTGGCAAGACTACACAGTGATGTCGATCGCGGTAGTGGGCATCTCCATTCCCCTGTTTGTCGTGGGGCCAGTGCTGCAGCTCTTGTTCGCGATGAAGTTGCATTGGCTGCCGCTCTCCGGCTGGATCACCGGCAGAAACGGTTTTGCCGCGATCATCATGCCGGCACTCACGCTCTCTTTTCCCTACTTCGCGTACATCGCGCGCCTCTCTCGCGCGAGCTTGCTTGAGATCCTGAGGTCCGACTATGTGCGCACCGCGCGCGCCAAGGGTCTCGCCGAGCGAACAGTCATCGGAAAGCACGTGCTCAAGGGCGGCCTCCTTCCCGTGGTCTCCTACCTCGGCCCAGCCTTTTCGGGCATCATCACCGGATCGATCGTCATCGAGTCGGTGTTCGCGATTCCCGGCGTTGGCCGCATCTTCGTGCAGTCAGCGCTCAACAGGGACTACACCCTCATCATGGGTGAAGTCATCGTCTACTCGTTGATCCTCGTGGTGATGAACTTTGCCGTCGACATCATCTACGGGTTCCTCGATCCCCGTATCTCGTATAACTGAGGAGGAACCAGGAATGTCACGAAAAATCGGAAAAGCAGTCAACGAGTTCAATCAGCAGATGAAACCGGTTTCGCTCTGGGCCGATGCCTGGAAGCGTCTCCGAAAGAATAAAATGGCGCTCATCAGCCTCTGGGTTGTGGGTTTCTACGCCCTTGTCGCGCTGACCGCGCCGCTCCTTCCCTTCCTCGACTACCGCACGCAGGTGATCGAACACTCGAATCTTCCCCCTTCGTTCAGGCCTGCCGGCCAGCTCGTGATCCAGAAGCTCGAGGCGCAGAAAGCCCTCATCGAAGACCGGATCAACAACGACGGCATGACCTCGCTGCAGTCGGATCTCGATCAGACCAATGCCGATCTCCAATTCGCGAAGGACCACGTCAACGATCCGGTCAACCACAAAGTCTACATTTTCGGAACCGACAGCCTCGGCCGCGACATGCTCGCCAAGACCATCTACGGCGCGCGCATATCGATGATGGTCGGCCTCATCGGTACGCTTACCGCGGTGTTGGTCGGCATCCTGATCGGCGCGATCTCAGGCTACATCGGCGGCTGGCTCGACAACATCCTCATGCGCTTCGTCGACATCATGTACGGGCTTCCCTACATGCTCATCGTCATCATTCTCATGGCGATGTTCCGCAAGGAGGGCCAGAGCTCGATCTTCATACTCTTTATCGGCATAGCGCTGGTGTCCTGGCTCACGGTCGCGCGCGTGGTGCGCGGACAGATCATCAGCCTCAAGAACTCGGAGTTCGTCGAGGCGGCGCGCTCGATGGGCGCGAGCCCCGGACGCATCATTTTCAGGCACCTGCTGCCGAACACGCTCGGCGTTATTATCGTATTCACGTCGCTCTCGCTGCCCAGTTTCATCATGAACGAATCCTTCCTCTCATTCCTCGGCATGGGCGTTTCAGCGCCGCTCTCCTCGTGGGGCTCGCTGGTCTCAGAGGGCGCGAACACTATGGAGCTTTATCCGTGGCAACTTTTGGCGCCGGCCATTGAGATGACGCTATTCCTCTTCTTCATGAACTTCCTCGGCGATGGCCTGCGGGACGCCCTCGATCCGCAGAGCAAGAACCGAACCTGACAAGGAGCCAAAATGTCTGACGAAGTAATTTTGCAAGTACAAGACCTGAAAACATATTTTGTGGTCGATGAGGGGACCGTGAAGGCTGTCGATGGAGTGAGTTTCGACCTCCACACGGGGGAAACCCTCGGCATCGTCGGCGAGTCGGGCTCGGGCAAGAGCGTGACGAACCTTTCGATCATCAACCTCATCCCGACACCGCCGGGAAGAATCGCTGGCGGCAAGGTGCTCTTCCACGGGAAGGACCTGCTGCAGATGCCCCAGAGCGAGATCCGCGAGATACGAGGCAACAAGATCTCGATGATCTTCCAGGACCCGATGACCTCGCTCAATCCATTCCTCCGCATCTCGACCCAGATGATCGAGACCATCGTGCTCCACCAGAAGCTCAGCAAAGAGGAAGCGAAGGCCAAGGCGATCGAGATGCTGAAACTCGCGGGCATCCCCGCGCCGGAAAAGCGCATCGATCAGTACCCGCACCAGTTCTCGGGCGGCATGCGCCAGCGCGTCATGATCGCCATGGGCCTTTCCTGCAACCCCGAGATCCTCATCGCCGACGAGCCGACCAGCGCCCTCGACGTGACGATCCAGGCCCAGATCCTCGAGCTCATGCAGGAACTGACCAGAAAACTCGGTACCGCGGTCATCCTCATCACGCACTCGCTCGGCGTGGTGGCCGGCATGTGCGACACGATCTGCGTCATGTACGCGGGGCGAATCGTTGAGCGCGGCCGAACCGAAGAGATTTTCGAATCGCCGAGGCACCCCTACACGATGGGCCTCATCCGCTCGGTGCCCCGCCTCGATCAGGAGACGAAGAACCGGCTCTACTCGATTCCTGGCCAGCCGCCCAACGTGATCGATCTCCCCGACTGCTGCCCCTTCTACCCGCGCTGCGACAAGGTGAAGGACATCTGCAAGAAGAAATATCCACCTGTCGTACAGTTTGAGAACGGCCAGAGCGCATCGTGCTGGCTCTACGCGAAGGAGGGCCAGAATGCCTGATCACAAGACACTGCTGGATGTGCGCGGCCTCAAGATGCACTTCCCCATCAAGAGTGGTCTCTTCTCCCGCGCGAAGAATTTCATCTACGCGGTCGATGGCGTCGATTTTCAAGTGAAAAAGGGAGAGACCCTCGGACTCGTCGGAGAATCGGGCTGCGGCAAATCGACAACCGCCCGCGCGGTGGCTCAGCTCTACAAACCCACCGCCGGCGAGGTCTTCCTCAACGACATCGACCTCACCAAGGCTCCGAAAAAAGAGCTTCTCGCGGCGCGAAAGAACATGCAGATGGTCTTCCAGGACCCCTACGCGTCGCTGAATCCGCGCATGACTTCGGGCGACATCATCGCCGAGCCTATCCGGATTTTCAAGAAAAACGGTCTCATCGAGATGTCCAAGCAGGATCTCGACGATCGCGTCGAGCAGCTCATGGAGAAGGTGGGGCTCTCCCGCTTCTTCAAGAACCGCTACCCGCACGAGTTCTCCGGCGGCCAGCGCCAGCGCATCGGCATCGCGCGCGCGCTCGCCCTCAACCCGGAACTCATGCTCTGCGATGAGCCGGTTTCCGCGCTCGACGTTTCGATCCAGTCGCAGATACTCAACCTGTTCAAAGACCTGCAGGACGAGTTTGGCCTGACCTACCTCTTCATTGCCCACGACCTCTCGGTCATCAAGTACATTTCGACGCGAGTAGCGGTGATGTATCTCGGGCTCATCGTCGAGATCGCGGACGCGAACGACCTCTACAAGAAGCCGATGCACCCCTACACCGAGGCACTGCTCTCCGCCGCGCCGATCCCCGATCCCAAGATTGAGGCGAAGCGCCATCGCATCATCCTGACCGGCGACGTACCCTCGCCCGACAAGCAACGCCCCGGATGCAACTTCTACGATCGCTGTCCCAAGCGCATGGACATTTGCAAGAGCTCGAGGCCGAAACTCAAGGAGACCGAGTCCGGCCACCAGGTTTCGTGCTTCCTGTACCACAAGCCGGAGTGATTCGGCACGCCGCATGGGCCACAGGCGCCATGCGCAATTTCGAATATCAGCGAGGGCCGCCCTTATGGGGCGGCCTTTTTTATTGAAGCGACAGCCGCATCCGCGTCCAGCCCGCCCTCGTCCAGCGCGCGCTTGCGAGCGCAGGGCCTCGCATTGACAAGGTTGTTGTTACTGTGCATAGTATCGAATTCCTTTGGAGGTTCTATGCCGCGAATCAGCGCTAAATCAAGGTCTTTTGGCGAATCGGTGATACGACGCATGACACGCGTCGCGCTCCGTCATGGTGCGATCAATCTTTCCCAGGGCTTTCCCGATTTCGATCCGCCTGCCGAATTGCTGGAAGCGGCAGCGAAGGTCGCGATCGAGGGTCCGCACCAGTACGCGGTAACCTGGGGAGCGCAGAACTTCCGGGAGGCGCTGGCGGCAAAGCAGCGCCGTTGCATGGGGTTGCCCATTGATCCCGACTCGGACATTACCGTTACCTGCGGTGGCACAGAGGCGATGATGGCAGCCGTAATGACCGCGGTCGATCCGGGCGACAAGGTTATTGTCTTCTCTCCTTTTTATGAGAATTATCTCGCGGATGCCATTCTGTCGGGGGCCGAGCCGATCTGTGTGCCGTTGCGGCCCGACACATCCGTCGCGCACAATTTTGTGTTCGACCCCCTTGAACTCGAAGCCGCGTTTCGAATGGGAGCGAAAGCCCTCATCCTCTGCAATCCGGCGAACCCTACGGGCAAGGTTTTTACGCGCGCGGAGCTAGAGACGATCGCGGCGCTTGCCGAACGCTACGACGCCTTCGTCATCACCGATGAAGTGTACGAGCACATTGTCTACGAACCATTCGAACACACCTACTTCGCTACGCTTCCCGGCATGTTCGGGCGGACAATTACCTGCGGTTCGCTCTCGAAGACCTATTCGATCACGGGTTGGCGCCTTGGCTATACCATCGCGCCCGCGGCGGTGACTGACGGCATCAGAAAAGTGCACGACTTTCTTACGGTGGGCGCTGCCGCGCCGCTGCAGGAGGCGGCCGTTACCGCGCTCAACTTCGAGGATGCGTATTATCAGGAACTCGCCAGGCTCTACCACGGCAAACGCGAACTCTTTCTCTCGTATCTTGAGCGCGCTGGGCTCTCCTATGTGAAGCCTCAGGGCGCGTACTATGTCCTCGTCGACATCAGCGAGTTCGGGGCGAAGAGCGATACCGCCTTCTGCGAATGGATGGCGGCGCACGCGGGGCTGGCAGCGGTGCCCGGCTCGAGTTTCTTCAAAGATTTCGAGGATCGATTCATCCGGTTCCACTTCGCGAAAAAGGACGAGACCCTCGTTGCAGCGGGCGAAAAGCTTCTCGAGCTCAAGGATCGATGGGAGAAATCGGGGCACCGGGTGCGGTGAGCTTGAGATGGAGGCGCACGCGGGGTGAGCCCGTCGGGGCCTCTCTGCGATTTTGCGCACACTCAGTCAGACGGTGGGGTCGCCCAGGTATGGGCGGCCCCATATTTTTTTGCCCTGAAATGAATAATCCTGCGGAATATCTAGAGTATATTGCTCCTAAAATATTTATAAATTTTTATATTGTAATATTTATATAATATGATATAATATGCGCCATCCATCTCAAGGAGGCACACAGATGGCAGCGCTCGAAGTCTGCGGTTTCGGTCTCTCCTTTCCCAATCCCATCATTGCCGGAAGTTCGGCACTCACTGGAAATATCGATACTATAAAGAAATTATCGGCAGCCGGGGTTGGCGGCATCGTGCTCAAGTCGCTCTTCGAGGAGCAGATTCTCATGGCTTCTCGGGCCGAGGCGAACAAAGGCGGTGTGATCTACGGTCTGGAAGAGATCGACGATTACATCGGCTACTACGAGAGGAAACACAGCCTCGCGGAGTATGTCGCGCTCATAAAAGCGGCGAAGCAGGAAACCGGCGTTCCCGTGATCGCGAGCATCAACTGCGCCTCAGAGGGCGAGTGGACCGCCTTCGCCTCAGACCTTGAGGCGGCTGGCGCCGACGCGCTCCAGCTCAACATCTTCGCGCTGCGCGCCCAGGATCTCGGCGCGATCGTGCGCGCGGTGAAGTCCAGAATCCGTATTCCCCTCATCGCCAAAATTGGGTACTACCACTCTGACATCGCGCAGGCGGTGCTCGACCTCGAACGCGCGGGCGCGAGCGCGGCGGTGCTCTTCAACCGGCCTTACTCCATCGATTTCGACATAGAAAAAATGGCGCTCAAGCAGGGCGCGTTCTATAGCGGCCACGAAGAGATGGCGCACCCCCTGCGCTGGATCAGCCTCATCTATGGAACGACGGGACTCCCGCTCTTCGCCTCTACCGGCGTGCAGAGCGGCGACGATGTGGTGAAAATGCTGCTCGCGGGCGCGGCGGGCGTCGAAGTGGTCTCAGCATTCCGACGAAATCCCGAATCGGTCGTTTCCGCCATGAAAGACAAGCTTGGCGAGTGGATGCAGGCGCACCGGTTCGAGAGTGTCGAAGCATTCAGGGGACTCATGAGCCAGGCGACTTCGCGCACCCCTGCGATGTACGAGCGCGTCCAGTACATGAAGTATTACGGCGATCTTCAATAGGCAAATATTTCCAAGGAGCTCGAAATGAGACAGGGCAGAGAAGCGTTCTTGTTGTGGCTTGGTCTCTTTTTGGTGTGGGTGCTGATCACGTGGTCGGTGCAGGTGCAGGAATTGTTGACGGGAGCGGCGATCGCGCTCGTGCTGACGCTGCTCATGCGCTCGGTGTACCCGCTGCTGGGCGGCATCAAGCCGGGGATTAAACCCTTGCTGTTCATGGTGGCCTACGTGTTCATCTTTATCTGGCAGCTGATCCTCGCCAACATCGATGTCGCGAAGCGCGTGCTCTCGCCGCGCCTGCCGATCAGCCCGGGCATCGTCAGGGTGAAGACAAAGCTCAAAAGCCCGCTCGCCAAAATGATGCTCACCAGTTCCATCACGCTCACCCCCGGCACGCTCTCGCTCGATGTCCAAGACGATGAGGTTTTCATCCACTGGATCGATGTGAAGGGCAAGGATGTCGAGACCGCGACGCACGCCATCGTTTCGGTGTTCGAGAAAGGATTGAAGGAGGTTGTCGAATGATGACCATCGCGTTGATTCTCATTGGCCTGGCCGCCCTCCTGACCGTGTTCAGGCTGATCAAGGGGCCGAGTCTCTTCGACAGGCTTGTAGCTTCCGACACCCTTTCGGTGATCGGCGCGGCCTTCATTGTGGTGATCGCCGAAATCGTCCAGACGACGAGTTACGTGGATGTGGCGCTGGTGTACGGCATCGCGGGCTTCCTCGGCACAGTGACGATCGCCCGCTTCTTCCTGAGGGCATCGAAATGACAGTGATCGGACAAATCCTGCTGCTGATTGGCGGCATTTTCCTGTTTCTCGGGTCGCTCGGGCTCGTTCGCATGCCCGACGTCTACAACAGGCTCCAGACCGGTACCAAGGCGAGCACGCTCGGCGCGATGTCGATCGGCCTGAGCGCGATATTCCTGCTCCCGGGCGCCGCTGGCAAGGCGCTGCTCTTTGTGGTCTTCATCGTGCTCGCCAACCCGATCGCGTCGAACACGCTTGGACGCAGCGCCTATCTGTCGGGCGTCAAGCTCGCGGATGAGTCGGTGAGCGACGAATGGGGTGCCCAGGATGAGAGTGCGGCGCGTAGTGATGCGGCACGTCGTGACGCGGCTTCAGGACCTGCCTCAAGTGGTGCGGCGCCCGGCGTTGCGCCTGGCGCAATTCCCGATGCGGTTTCAGGGGCGGCCCCTGGCGGCGCTGCTGACCCGAAGTCCGGAAAGGGGGCCTGAGATGATCGCGATTGTGCTTTTTGTGAGCGTGCTCCTGATCGGGCTGGCGGCGGGCGCGATTTTTGTGCGGTCGCTGGGTTCGGCGGTGATTCTGCTCGGGGCGGTGAGCCTCCTGGTGGCGTTGGCCTTCCTGCTGCTCGCGGCGCCAGATGTCGCGATCACCGAGGCGGCGATCGGCTCGGCGCTGACGACGCTCGTGTACGTGCTGGCGCTGCGCCGCACGGATTCAGTGCACCGCGCGGATACTGATGGCGAACTCGGTATGGAGCGTGCGGGCGGCACTGCTAAAGGCGCCTTCAAGGGCGCGCCTCGCATCGATGGCGTGGCTCGGGCTGCCGACGGCTCAGTGCTTCAATCTGGAGTTTCCAGTGCGGGCGCGTCTCGCGCTTCCGAAGCGAAGGGGGACAGCCGTGCGTAAGGTAATCGGATTTTTGCTCATCGCGAGTTTCGCGTTCTTTATCGTGTCCCTCGTGGCGCGCGACCTCTGGATCGACGACCCGGCGCAGGTGCGGACCATCGGCCAAGCCGCGATCGGCCAAACCATTCCGCAGAGCGGCGCCGCGAACACCGTAACGGCGATTGTCGTGCAGTTCCGCGGCCTCGACACCCTGGGCGAAGTGACCGTGCTCTTTTTGAGCGCGATCGGCGTCGCACTGCTGTCGGGTGAGTTCGCGGGCAGGGGGCTCAACGAGCTCTTCGCGGACGACGGCGGCTTCATTCTGCACTACGGAACACGGCTCGTGCTGCCGCTCATCGCGCTCGTGGGAGCCTACATTGTGGCGCACGGGCACCTATCGCCAGGCGGCGGATTCCCGGGCGGTGTGCTCATCGCGACAGCGGTCTTTGCCGTGCTGATGACGAATGTCCAGCAGCGCCTGTCGACGCGGCTCATGGCGGTGATCGAGGGGCTGGCGGGGCTGGCTTTTGTGGGTTTGGGCACGCTGGGTCTGCTGGGAGACAAGTTCTCGTTCCTCGCGAACGTGCTGCCGAAGGGGGAGCTCGGTTTCCTATTCAGCGCGGGCATCATTCCGCTCATCTACGCGGCGGTTGGCACCAAGGTGGCAGCCGAGCTCTCGACACTCGTGACGAGCCTCACGGGCAGCGACAAGGATGCCGGCCCGGCGAGCGTTTCAGCGGGCGGCAAAGGAGGCGCGCGATGATATCGGTCAGCGCGGTGCTCTACACCACGAGCATCATTCTCGTACTTTTGGGACTCTATGGCGCACTCACGAGAAAGAACCTGATCCGCACCGTCATAAGCCTCGACGTGATCGACCTCGGAGTGAATATCTTCCTTATCACCATAGGTTACATCAAGGACGGCAGGGCGCCGATCTATGTGATCGGTTCGGGCAGCCTGAGCGTTCAGGCCGCGCGCATGGCCGATCCGCTTCCTCAGGCGCTCGTGCTCACCGCGATCGTCATCGGCTTCGGTGTCACCGCGGTGGCGCTCACGCTGATCATGCGTCTGTACGAAAAGAGGAAAACCGTTGAGGTTTCCGAGACAAGGGGGCTGAAATGGTGAGTCCAATGATTCTCATCGCGCTGCCGCTCGCGACAGCGTTCCTCATCGTGCTCATCGGCTCGAGGGTGGCGGCCAGATGGCTGTCGCTCGCGGCGGTCGCGCTCCTGGCGGGGCTCGCGCCCTTCTGGTTCGCGGAAGTGCTGCGAAACGGCCCCATGGCCATCGTGCTCGCGGATGTGCTGCCGCCCCTCGGAATCGCCTTCGGGCTCGATGCGCTATCGGCGGGTTTTGTGCTCCTGATCGCGGCGAGCGGGCTCCTCGTGCTGCTGTACTCCGTGCCCTACATTCCGCATGCCGGTCAGTTCGAGGGGGCAAAGAAGGCGGAAACGCGCTACTACGCGCTGTTCCTGCTTCTGCTGGCCGGAAGCTTCGGCCTCGTGATGACCAGGGATATCTTCAACCTCTTCGTGTTTTTCGAGATCCTCTGCATCTCATCCTACATTCTCGTGGCGTACAGCCAGGAGGAGCGTTCGCTCGAGGCTGGAATCAAGTACATGATTCTCGGATCGATCGGCTCGGCCTTCATGCTCGTGGCGATCGGACTGAGCTATCGCGTCGCGGGCAGCCTCGCGATGACCGATATCGGCCAGGCGCTCGCAACCGCTCCGCACGGCTACGCGCTCCTCGTCGCAGTGCTCTTCACGCTGGGATTCGGCATCGAGGCGGCGATCTTCCCGCTCAACACCTGGCTTCCGGACGCGCACTCGAGCGCTCCGAGCTCGATCAGCGCGGTGCTCTCCGGCTTTGTAATCGAAGTGGCCTTGGTAGTGCTCGTTAGGATCGGCATCACCGTGTTCGGCACCCTGATGGAGCCCGCGATGGGCGTCCTCGCGCTCGCGGGGGTGGTGGTTGGCGAACTCGCGGCCCTCGGCCAGAAGGAGCTCAAGCGCACTCTCGCGTTCTCGAGCATCGGGCAGGTGGGCATCATGCTTTTCGCCTTCTCGCTCGGCACGCAGTCGGGCGACTGGGCTGGCCTCGGGCAGCTCCTCATGCACACGGGCGCCAAGAGCGCGCTCTTCCTCGTGTCCGGTTACTTCATTCTGAGGACAGGCAGCCATGAAATCGAGGCCTACCGTGGGCTCGCGCGCCGCATGCCGGCCGCCGCCGCCTTCTTCAGCCTGGCGGCCCTCTCCCTCGTGGGCATGCCGCCCTTCTTCGGCTTCTTCACCAAGTTCAGGATCATCGAAGTCGCCGCCGCGGCGCGCTCGGCCCTCGGCTACGCCGGCATCGTGGTCATTCTGTTCGGCACGGTCATCGAGGCGGTGTACCTGTTCCGCATCGTGCGCGTGCTGTATGGCGGGGTCACGGCAGCGGCGGCGGCTAGCGCGAACGGCGCCACAATCGGAGGCCTCGGTGCACCCGGAAGCATCGCGGACAGCACGCTCCTCAGTGTGGCCGGCGCTCCATCCAGTGTCCCAACGCTGGCCCGCGCGGACCTCCCGGCTCTAGCCTGGATCGCCGTCGCGGCATTCGTCGCGCTCGTGCTGGTAGGCGGCTTCGCCTTCCCATGGTTCGATCAGGCGCTCCAACCGGTCGCCGCGGCCCTGGCCGCACTCTAGGAGGAACCGAAATGTCGATAACAACCCTGTTGTTGCTGCCTCTCGCGGGATTCCTCGGAGGCATCGCGCTCGCCGCGCTGGCTCCCGCCTCGAAGAGCCCGCGCGCTTCCGGCGCGATTCAGAAATTTGTCGCGGTGGCCGGATTTGCCCTCCTCTTCGTTGAGGCACTGGCGACACGGAGCGCCGCCGACGCGAGCCGCGTCGAGCTCTGGCTCTTCGGTTTTCCGCTCCACTTCGCCATGACCCAGCTTTCCTGGTACTTCATCGCGATGGTGACGGGCATCACCCTGGTGACGGTGCTCTTCAGCCTCCAGGGACTGCGCGATGACGGAAAATATCCACTGTATTACGTCTGGCTCTTCGCGAAGACTTTCGGCATGCTCGGCGTGCTCCTCGCGAACGACCTCCTGTCGTTCTTCATCATGTGGGAAGTGATGTCCTGGTGCACCTACTTCCTCTTGCAGCAGGGCGGCGAAAGGGCCAAGCGCGCGGCGGGCGGCTACCTCGTGTACGCCGTCGTCGCGGGCATGCTGCTCTTCGCGGGGCTCATGTATGTGCTCTTCCATGTCGGAAGCGTCGAGTTCGACGCCATCGGGAAAGCCTTCGCGGGCTTCAGCGCGGGGAGCGTGATCGCGGCCCTCGTCCTCATTCTCATCCCCATGCTGATCGAAGCCGCTGCCTACCCGGCGCACTGGTGGCTTCCTTCGGCCTACGCGAACGCCGAGACTGGCATCTCCGCCTACCTCGCGGCGATCTCCACGCGCATCGGCATCTATGGGATGACGTTTTTCCTGTTCGCGGGCTTCGGGCTCTCCGTGATCAACATCGCGAGCGCGAACAAATTCGCGAATGTACAGGAAGTGCTGATGGTGATCGGCGCCTTCACGATGGTAGTGCCGACCTTCACTGCGCTCTTCCAGCACGACGCCAAAGAGCTCATGACCTGGCACTCGATCGGCCAGGGCGGCTACATGATCGTGGGCATCGCGAGTTCGACGACGCTCGGCGTGGCGGGCGGACTCTTCCACGTGTTCAACCACATGACCTATGTAAGCCTGATTCTCTTTTCCATCGCCGCGGTCGAGTACCGCACGGGCACGACGAACCTCAACAAGCTCGGCGGCCTCATCAAACGGCAGCCGATCGCCTACCTCGGCCTGCTCTTCGGCATTATCGGCCTGGCGGGCATTCCGCCCATGAACGGCTTCGTGTCAAAGTGGCTCATCTACCGCGCCCTCATCCTGAGCGGGCACCCCTTCATCGCGCTCTCGGCCTTCATCGCGACCCTCGGAACGATCCTCTCGGTGTACAAGCTGATCCACAACATGTTCCTCGGCCAGCTTCCCGAGCGCTACAACGACATCAAAGAGGTGGGCTGGGGCATGCGCCTCCCCATCATCTTCATGATGGCGGTAGTGTGGCTCACCGGCATTTTCCCGGGAACGATCCTCGGCGTGATCGCTGGCATCCAGAAGAGCCTCGGGCTCGAGGCGCTGCAGTACACGACCTACGGTGTCGCGCAGGGAGCGGGCCAGCTCAACATGCTCGTCATCAACATTATCTTCATCGCGGCACTCCTCGTGAGCTGGCTGATCTATCTCGCAGGCGGCAAGCGCAAGCATATCGGCCAGTACGACAACTACGCGGCCGGGCATTTCCTCGACGCGTCGATTCCTTACAACTACAACTATGACTTCTACGCCGGCATGGACCACATCTTCGGGCCCGCGCTGCACAAGCCCCCGGTAAAGCGGCTCGAGCAGTCGATCGGCGCGGTCGTGCTGAACGCGAGCGAGTATCTGCGCAGGCTTTTCACGGGCAATGTGACGACCTACGCGGCCTATGTGGTCGCGGCGGCGGTTGTCGTACTTCTCGCGCTGGGAGGCGGACGATGAGCGTACTCAGTTTAATTGTGTGGATTATCGCGTATCCACTCATCACATTTGCCATCGGCGTGCTGTTGGGCGGCTACGAGCGCAAATTCGCGGCGCGCGTCGAGCGGCGGATCGGCCCCAGCTGGATCCAGCCCTTCTACGACGTCGTCAAACTCATGACCAAAAAAACGAACATAAGCCACGGCTACATGCACGATGTCGCGATCCTCATGCTGCTGGGCGGAACTGTGCTGACCCTCTACTTCGTGCCAGTGCCTGGCTTCGGCTACTTCGCGCAGTACGGCGACTTCCTCGTCATCTCGTACCTGCTGCTCATTCCCTCGCTGGGCATGGCGCTCGGCGTGGGCGAGACGGCGAATCCGAACGGCAGCATCGGCATAAGCCGAGCGCTCCAGATGCTTGCCGGCTACGAAGTGCCCTTCATCCTCACCTTCATCGGTGTCGCCATGAAGAACCAGACCACCTCGATGCTCGATCTCATCAAGATCCAGCAGGCGGGCGGTATCGCCACCTGGGGCCTTGTGGCGCACCCGCTTCTGGGCGTGGCGGCGCTCATCGCCTTGCAGGGCATGCTCAACGAGAAACCCTTCGAAGTGATCATCGCCCCGCACGAGATCGCCACCGGCCCCATGACCGAGATGGCGGGCAAGTACCTCGGCATCATGTTCATTCAGCACCTCATCGCGGTGCCCCTCGAGCTGACGCTCTACATCAACCTCTTCCTCGGCGGCGCGGCGAACTGGCTCGAGTACATCGTGAAGCTCTTCGTGCTGTGGACGGGACTCATCAGCGTCAGCATGGTGTTCGGGCGCTTCCGCATCGATTCCGCGGTGAAGTTTATGTGGAAGATATCGCTGCCGCTCGCCGCGCTTGGCGTGGTCGGCATCATGCTCAACATCGCGTGAGAAGGAGCAGAGTATGGCAAAAGAATTGACACAGAAAGCCGCCTGGGACCGCGTGCTCGCGAAGCTCAAGCGGCGCAGTCTTTGGATGCTCCACTACTGCACCGGCTGCGGCGCGATCGAGCTCCCGCCGACCATGACGGCGCGCTACGATATGGAGCGCTTCGGCATCATGCCAATGGTGACGCCGCGCCAGGCGGATATTCTCCTCATCACCGGCTACCTGAGCGTGAAGACGCTCAAGCGCGTCATCCTGGTGTACGAGCAGATGCAGGCGCCCAAGTACATGGTGGGTTTCGGAAGCTGCACGATCAACGGCGGCATGTATTGGGACTCCTACTCGACGATCAAGAGTCTCGATCAGTATCTGCCGGTCGAGATGTACCTCGCGGGCTGCATGCCGCGCCCCGAGGCCATCATTACGGGCTTCAACTGGCTCATCGACCGCGTCGGCGCGGGCGAAGCCAACTCATGGCGCGACTACTACGAGAACTACGAGTTCTACCGCAAAAACCAGGAAGAGCTCTTCGGTGGCCCCGTGCAGACATATCAGGACATTCCGGCCGATGGCCGGAAGTTCGGCATTCTGGAGGCGCAGAGATGAAACGCCAGATTATCGATATGACAGCCGGCCTGAACCGGGCTGTCAGCTCCGCGGAGCACGATCGGGATGCCTCGCCGGGCGCGCGTCCTTCCATAGACCACGGCGCGGACAATCGCGCGGGCCTCTCCGAGATGGTGTCGGCCATCGAGCGCGGCACCGGTTTCGGCAATTTCAAGGTGCTCGATCAGCTCCAACGCAGGGTTCAGGGTTCGGTGCCCTCCGATCGCCTCCACGATTTTGCCTCGTACCTCAAGCAGAGCCTCGGCTTCGAACACCTCTCGACCATCAGCTGCGTCGACTGGATCGCCGAGGGGCGCTTCGAGCTCGTTTACCACTTCTGGA
>Ga0172370_10001738_pt1 | contig 32610 bp, 29 predicted proteins | sample LakKiv5m_FD_114538 | JGI IMG/M metagenome (GOLD analysis project Ga0172370, IMG submission 114538) | Freshwater microbial communities from Kabuno Bay, South-Kivu, Congo - kab_022012_11.5m | ecosystem: Environmental > Aquatic > Freshwater > Lake | place: Democratic Republic of the Congo...
TCCCGAGGCAGTCCACGTGACGCCTTCAGTCTTAAGACCGGTGGTTCAAAATTATAAGCCCACAGAGGGTGAGCATGTTCTGGTGTACCAAACCTCGCCATCGTTTTTGCCCCTGTTGGATACACTCAAGAGGCTGCATTATCCGGCGGTCGTATATGGGTTCGGGCTGCGTGAATCCACGGGGAATATTACGTTCAAACCCAATTCGGTGGACGGTTTTTTGGAAGATCTGTCCAGCTGCCGGTACGCCATCGTCAATGGTGGCCATAACGTAATATCAGAAGCACTCCATTACGGGAAACCCATCCTTTGTTTTCCCATAAGGTTGGCATACGAGCAGTTTTTGAACGCCTTCATGATACAAGAACTTGGTTACGGCCGGTACTCGATGTCTCCTCATCCGGATATAAGTACTTTCTCGGATTTTGAGAGTCGGCTGGATTTCTTTAAGTCTTGCGTAGCAAGAGACATGTTTTATGGCAATGATGTTATGAGGGAAAAACTCGAGGAGATCGTAGGCGAGGCCGGGGGATGAACAGCCCGGATGGATGGCCGGAGCTCGATGTCGCCCATCGTTGTAACCATTGTAGAACTTATCACGAGATTTTTTTACTTTGCTCGCAATGGGGTCTCGGTGGCCCTCTAGTCATTTCGAGGAGCAGAAGGCGACGAAGCAATCGCAGCTCACATCATTGGTGTAGCGAAGCACTTGTCCAATTCCCGTTTACTTTCGAGAACCCGTATAGTGGTCGCAAGGTTGTCCCTTATGCTATAGGGGGTACTGAGCGAAATCATCAGTGCAGTATCCGGCTTGAGGTCAATCCCCCTGAAAGGGGAACCCAGTAGGGATTTCATAGATCCAGGATGGCGTCCGGCATGACGCATACCCCGCCGTGCGGGAACACCCGATACTGGTTTCGACGAAGAGACGGGGTTCAAGGACCGTAATGTTAGTAATATTTTCTTGTAACTTTTCTGCACGAATGCACAGAGCTGGTGCTTTAACACAAGAAACATGCTCCTCGTCAAGTCTGGACATTGATCCTGTAATCCTGCATGACGGCTTCTGGCGGTTATTAGTTTGTCCAAACTCATCTTCTAAGGAAGGCAGAAACAAATGTGCGGCATATCGGGGTTCGTGAATGCGCCAGGAGGCGATGACCAGAAGCTAGCATGGCTGAAAAAGATGAATTTCAGCCTGCGTCATCGAGGTCCTGACGGTTCGGGAATCGTGCTGGATAACCTCGTGGGTCTAGCCCACTGCCGCCTCAGTATAATCGACCTTGCGGGCGGCGGACAGCCTATGACAACGCCGGACAAACGATACTCTGTTGTCTTTAACGGTGAAATCTATAATTTCGAGGAGATAAGAACAAACCTGGTCAGTCAAGGCGTCGCCTTTCGGACACGATCAGACACCGAGGCGCTTCTGATGTCCTATGTGGTTAGCGGGACAGATTGTCTTGAGAGACTGGATGGGATGTTCGCTCTTGCCATCTGGGACGTCCGAGAAAAGCGGCTTTTTGCTGCCCGGGATCGAATGGGCAAAAAACCACTGTACTACACGCTGCAAAATGGAACATTCGTTTTTGCCTCAGAGCTTACCGCGCTCAAGCAACTCCCTTTCTTGGAACTAGAAATAGACAAAACCAGCATAGCCCAGTTTCTCGCCTACGAATACGTACCCACCCCGCGAACGATTTTCAAGAATGTTTATAAACTTAGACCTGGTTTTTTCTTGACGTTCCAAAACGGGGAACTGAATACGACCCAATACTGGGACCTGCCGGTCCCATCCGAAAGCTGCGCTGAGTCTGACGAAGACTGCTGCGCCAATATTGTTCAGTTGCTGGGGAAAGGCGTCAAAAAGCGCCTTGTAAGCGATGTCCCTCTAGGGGTATTTCTAAGCGGCGGCATAGACTCCTCAGCAGTAGTGGCGTTGATGGCTCGGGAAGTTCCGGCCAAGTCTATAAGGACATTCAGCATAGGGTTCACAGAGAAAAGTTATGATGAATCTCCTTATTCGAGATTAGTGGCTCGGCGCTTCGGTACAGACCATACAGAAGAAATACTGGATGCCGAGCAGGCGGGTGAACTACTTCCCCAGATCGTCGCGCGACAGGATGAACCGATGTCTGACCCTTCAATCGTTCCCACCTATCTTCTCTCGCAAATCACGAGAAAGCATGTGACAGTGGCGCTAGGAGGAGATGGCGGCGACGAGCTTTTTGCCGGCTATGAGTACTACACAGCTTTCATATTGGCAGATTATTACCGAAAGCTACCCCTTGGTTTGAGGAGACGGTTCATAGAAGCGGTAGCGAAAAAGCTTCCCATCAGCACGGGATACGTAAGTCCTGGACACGTGGCTGAGAAATTTTTTTCAGGGGTATATGCTCCAGAATGGTTGAGGACGCAAAAATGGCTAGGGGCATACTCGATGGACTTGCAGAAACGTCTATGGATAGAATGCCCCGGGTGCTTGCACGACGAATCACTGCTTTACCGTAAAACCCTTGAGCTTTATGAAGCCTTTGACGCCTCAAAACCGCTTGACAAGGTGTTCTATCTATTGACGCGACAGTATCTCCTTGACTACATACTTGTGAAGGTGGACAGATGTTCAATGATGAACTCTCTAGAAGTGAGAGCGCCTTTTCTCGATCGTAGCCTCGTCGAATATGTATTTGCACTGCCTTCTCAAAATAAGATCAGAGGACTGCGTCGCAAGTATCTTCTGAAGAAAGCGCTGAGAGGCATTCTGCCTGCACAAATCATCAACAGGAAAAAGAGGGGATTTCTCATACCCTCAGCCCTGTGGCTCAAAAAGACACTACGACCGATAGTCGAGGAGATGTTCAGTCCCAAGCGGCTGATAGAGCAGGGGCTATTTCGGCCTGAGGTGATTGCAGAGCTTGTTCGCAGTCATGAAAGAGGAGTTGCTGACCACAGGAAAGAACTCTGGAGCATGCTTGTGCTGCAATTATGGTTGAGCCAAAACAAGTATCGTATCGTATGATTGGTGCTCGGTAAGTGTGATCAAGGCCGTGATGGTTCTCAAGGCCTCCTCTTGCACGTCAACGGGCTTGCAAAGTCAAGCTCTCTACTGCAAGCTCACGATGTCGGATAAAATAGTAGCGCGGCTTGGCCGAACGTAAGACGGGAGCAAAAGACGTTGGGAATAAAAAGGGTAGCCTATATTTTATTATGGTTTCCGAAGCCTTCTGAAACCTTTATCTTTAGAGAGGTTATGGACTTATGGAGAATGGGGTTGGATGTCCAAGTCTATACCCTATACGGAGAAATCAAGAAACAGTTATCTCCGGAAATGGTTGAAGCGTCTAAGAGGGTCCAGAGGCTCGGCATACCGTTTCTGAAAAGGCTGCCCAGTGACCTAGCTTACTGGTGGAAACGAAATCGGCCCCTTACCAGTGAACTATTCAAAACAATTCCCGTCCGAAGGTGGAAGTCCATAGAATTTGGCGGCGAAAACATTTTTGGATTCTTAGCCGGATTTACACTAGCCCGTTTTTTTGAAGAACAAGGCATTGGCCATATTCATGCCCCTTGGGCTATGGGGCCGGCTACTGCCGCTTGGGTGGCTTCGAGGCTAATCCAGGTACCCTTCAGCTTTACGGGCAGGGCTGGTGATATTTATCCACAGGATGGCGCCTTGGGTGAAAAGTTGGAGGCCGCCCGCTTCGTGATCTCAGAGAATAAGACGAACGTGTCATACATGGCTCAGTACGCGCCCGGGAGTGAACACAAAATTCACCCAATCTACAACGGAGTTCCGCTGGAAAACCATTCAATTGCTCCGGTCAAAATGAAGCCGCCCTATGAGATCCTTGCCCTAGGTAGGTTTGCCCGCATCAAGGCCTTCGACGATCTTCTGCGCGCTGCTAAGATGCTTAAGGATCAAGGCGTGCCTTTTCATCTAAAACTTGTTGGGGACGGCCCTCGGAAGTACCAACTTCTATATATTACGCGAAAGCTCCGACTCACAGACGTCGTTTCCTATCCCGGATTCGTTCCTTATCACAAGGTATCTGATTTATTCCTTGGCGCAGACATGTTCGTTATGTCCAGCGCTGTCCATTCCACGGGGGACAGAGACGGACTTCCTACGGTGATTCTCGAAGCATTGGCTCACAGAGTGCCTGTGGTATCTACCGACGTTTGTGGCATTCCGGAGGTCATAAAGGATGGAGTGACGGGATACCTGGTACCCCAGAAGAATCCTCGTGAACTTGCAAGGGCTATGGCGGAAATGCTTCAAGATAGAAACCGCGCCATTCGCATGGCGGAAGTAGGGAGAGAACTGGTACTTAAAGAATTCGCCCCAGAAAAGACGCATAAAGAGGTGTATGATCTGGTCATGAGCAGCCTTGGTGGCCACGGAAATGATTGAAGCAGGGATCGTTAAGCGTGAGTCTGGCTGGTTGATATGCAGAGATAGCGTTTATGGAAGCTAAGTTAAAAAAACCTCTGCGAACCGTACTCCTGCTCCAAGACCTCGAGTATGGGGGGACGCAACGATACGCGACCCATCTGGTGAAGCATTTGGACAAGGAATTGTTTGATCTCGAGGTCTGGGTATTGCGACGCGGTGAAGATATGCTTCCCCTTGCTGAGATCCCGAGGGCCAAAGTGAAATACTTTTGTCAAGATTCTTGGGTGACGCCGATGGCTCTTGGAAAACTCTTTGTTGCGATCTACAAGACCCCGCCTGACATTATATATACTCTTACCGCAGTCCCCAATATTTGGGGCCGTCTCTTTTCATACCTTCTCGGCGTGTCAGTCATTGTGTCCAGCTGGCGAGGTCGTAAGGAACAGCAGTTCGAGTCGTTACTCTGGTGCATGAGCAACAGGATTATTTGCAATTCCGAAGCGATAAGGCAATTTCTGCTACAGAAGCATTCCGTTGATCCATATCGGTCAGCAGTTGTCCCCAACGGAGTAGATACAGATTTTTTCACGCCCGATGGTAGTCAGAAAGATTCAGTCCCCACCGTCTTGTATCTCGGGAGAATGGCAAGAATCAAAGATCCTATGAATGCCTTGGCCGCGTTTCATCTCCTCAGCCATAGGATGCCAGAAGCGAGGATGATCATGATGGGAAATGGTCGGTTGCGTGCATCTCTTCAGGATTATGCCCGGGTTAATGGTTTGACTGATAGAGTTGATATAAGAGCTGGCTCGACGGACGTAAGGCCTGTTCTCAGAAAAGCATGGCTGATTGTAGTTCCATCTGTATCAGAGGGGCTCCCAAATGTGATACTCGAGGCCATGGCCTGTGGAGCGCCGGTAGTCGCGACCGCGGTAGGTGGTAATCCTGAAGCGGTTCGAGAGGGCGTCACCGGTCTTCTGGTCCCAGCAAAGGACCCGTTAGCCATGGCTGACGCTATGTACACGATTCTCTCGGATGGCGCGATGCGTGAATTCATGGGAACGAGCGCTAGGAGAATCGCATTACAGGATTATTCCATTGAAACGATCACAAGCTTAACCCAAAAGGTTCTTTTGGAGGCGGCATACGACGCAGTGATTCGCAAGAATAGGGCGGAACTTTTGAGCCATTGAGGGCTGATGTTTTGAGTATCGGACGGAGTGAATAAATAATCACTGACTCAAGAAATACCCAAATTGGGCAAGTTCCCCGTGGCCATGGGTTGAACCAAGATTACCGCGCCGCCTACAGCCTCTTGCGAAGACACACGATCTATTCATGTCTTGCGGGCGAAACAAGGTTAAGTAATCTCATCACAAATTTTGGCCTCGATTATCAACCATGGCGCCCATGTCTGAAAATGATTTTTGAAAAAAGTGGAGTTATTAATGAAGAACAGTCGAATTCTTATCTCTTGGGTAATCGTTTTTGGTACAGGTTTCTTTGCGGGCGTGTTTTTTGCCGCATGGAAACTTGACACCGCTAGCATTGGCTCTGTTAAGCCGTCCCCTGTAGGAGAAGGGCAGGCTAGCCCTCAAGATGTTCAAAAGCGTATTGCTGGAATCGAAAGGATGTTGAAAGAAAATCCACATAACGTTGAAGCCCTTATCCAACTCGGTAACGATTATTTCGATACAGGTCAATATGAAAAAGCAGTAGAGGCATATCGAAAAGCCTCGGTGATCGATCCGAAAAACCCAGACGTGCTGACTGATCTAGGTATCAGCTATCGAAAATTAAAGAAGCCCCAAGAAGCTGTTCAGGCATTTAAAAAAGCGCTGGATGCGGACCCGAATCACGTGCTGACGTTATTCAACTTGGGGATAGTACTACGGGATGACATGAAGGACTATCCAGGGGCGATCCAGGCTTGGGAAGAGTTTCTCGAGAAGGCCGGGGATTCTCCCCATGCCATGATGGTGAGACCGTGGTTAAAAGCGCTCAAGGAAAAGACAGGAGAGACGAGAGGGGAGGAAAAACAGCAGCCGACGGGGGGGAGGGGTGATTAATCCTCGGCAAGACGACGTATTAAGAAATCCGTAAGGGTAGCAAGCCCATGGGTAGGCATGTAGTTGCTTGCTGAAATGTCATAAAGGATCTTGTTGTACGGAGGAAATTCTTCGTCTCCAGCCCAGTGCATCACCACAATGGGGAGCCTAGGGAAAAACTTGAACAAGAAGCCCTTGTCTCCCAAATCAATGGGTTTACCGCCCCATCGAAGCGCTTTGCCGAGGCATTTATCCGGCTCCATGGCGAAAAAGCGTCCGAGCATATCCGACGTAGATTTGGCGAAGTGCGCCCCTAAGACCGCGCCATGCTGCAACGATCTGTAGTCAATCCATGTTCCCATTACGCGTACTGCCGTGCCCTGATTTTCAGCGGCCGAGATAAGGTGGTGGAGGAATAATACCTTCATGGTCATGGTATCGAAAATCCTATGGCCGGTCTGAATGCGATAAGGAAGCAAATCCAGTACGAACCAGCTGTTGAGGAATGGGACTATCACTCTAGGTACCCCGTCTCCCTCATATCTGCCTTCTGTCGTCTCTGCTATTGTTATAGGGTCTATGCGTTTGACCCTCTGAATGAGTAGTTCATACGACCTATTGAGTTCGCTGACATTCAAGCCTGTGTTTTCCCTCTCGACCCACATGCTATATTCATCCGGGCTAGTCTCCAACACGACCTCCTGTCGTAACCTGTTATCTTGACAAAGCCTGCTCAAAGATTCGTCTCAATATCGTTTTCTTAATACCGTGGTCCACTACATCCCATGGGAAAATCTCATTAAACTGTCTTTCTCTATAGAGGTAAAGGTCTGCACGGGATTCGCTGCGTTTCAAGACGGCCGACGGCCGGCGCTGTTGGCCCAAGGCTTCGTACAAGATAATGCCTAAACGGCGGTCTCCTCGGGAGATATAACCTTGAAGGAGAGACTCACGAACAGATTCAGCCCGCACTATTATGTTCGGAACCCCGGCAAAACCATCGCGAATGATTTTTATCTTCCTTTCAAGGTCCTTGGGCGCCTCCATGGCTGCCCATTGAAAGGGAGTCCATGGCTTGGGCACGAAAGAGTTTATCTGGACCGACATTCTACCGATCTTTTTCCGCGATCGCGATGCGGAAACAAATAATCTGCGCGCCCTCAGCACAAAGTCCACTATAAGAGATACATCATTATCTGTTTCGGTCGGAAGGCCTACCATGAAGTAGAAGCGCACATTGGGGATGCCGTTCGCCACCAAGCATTCTATCTTTTCAAAAAATAAGTCATCGGGAAGGGCTTTGCCTATGATTTTTTTCATCCTTGGAGACGCTGTCTCCGGCGCCAACGTAATGGTCTTTTGACCCGTTGCCGCGATCAGCTTGATCAATTCAGTAGTGAGTCCCTCCGGCCTAATAGAAGAAAGAGAAAATTTTCCTCCATTCCTGACGATGAAACCCAATATTTCCAAGAGCTGCGGGTGGCCAGCAAGGTCTGAGCCTATCAATCCGATGGTCCGTCCGGCGACGGCTTTATCCCGCATCTCAAGGAGGAATTGATCCAGAGAACGATATCTTACCGGGCGGTGAATCCATCCGGAAGTGCAAAACAGGCAGCCGTGGCCACAACCTCTATTGACTTCGGCCAGGATGGACTCCTCAAAGACCGCTTTCTTGCCCTGTACCAGGGCCATGGGTAAACGATCGGTCGATCCTGTCCTCTTGACTGCCCGGACCGGTATAGGAAAGCCCTTGGCTGCTTCCACGCTATCCACGCATCCGTCGTGTCGATATTGGAATCGGTAAGCCTCGGGGAAGTAGATTCCCGGCACGTCCCTGAACCGCTGCAACTCTGTGCGTTCCCATATCTTACCGCTGACCTTGCCTGTGTGTACAGAAGCCAAGGTATCCAGAAAATAGGTCCATCCATTCGCCTCTTCTATCTCGCCGACAAAAATCAAATCAAAGAACAAGGCTAAGGGCTCAGGGTTCAGCGATATGGACACCCCCCCGGCCAACACGAGGGGATCTCGTGAACTCCGCTGAGACGCGAAACATGGGATGTTGTTCGTCAACAAAGATTTTATGACAGCGGGGTAGTCATTCTCAAACGGAAGACTGAAAGCTATGATGGGAAAGCTGGATAGAGCGCGATGGGCCTTTTCCGAGACAACGCGGCCGCTGGCCCCTTGAACGGACGGGTCTGCTGCTTCATAAAAAAATCGTTCCACAGAGAATAGGGGGTGTGCATTCCAGACCTGAGAGACGAATTGAAACCCGAGATTGCTGAGTCCCACCTTCGATGTATTCGGGTACACCAAAGCGACGGGAATACCGGAGGGGAATTGACGCCGCCCTGCCATCCAGCCTTACCGCTCCTCTGGTGTCAACTCAGGTCTTTCGGAGAGAGGCTCGCTTCCAAAAGCCTCCCCCCGAGAAGTGCCGCTGGATCCGCGTATCAGTCAGCTTGTTTTCTAAGAAATGTAGGTATGTCAAGATCTTGATCGTTTTCCGTCTCGTAATCATCCACGAGATTAAGATGCCGACTATTCTTTTCCCTTTTGCTGCGTCTTATAAATGCTGGCAAAGCCATGTCGTGTGGGTCAGGTGGAATAATTGTCTTTGCCGCTTGTTTATCCGCGGGAGATTTTTCGACATGAATGACTGGTGCCGGTCTTGTCACCGCCAAGGGTTCGCGTTCTGGTTGGGCTGTTGACTCAGCCCTACCAAAACCCGTAGCGATCACCGTTACGCTCACTGACTCGCCCATTTGCTCGTCGAGCACTGCGCCGAAGATGATGTTAGCGTCTTCATGAGCCTCGTTTTGCACGATAGATACGGCATCGTTTATTTCTGAGAGGGTCATGTTGACAGAACCGGTGACGTTTATCAAGACACCCCGTGCTCCTGACATGGATATGTCCTCGAGCAACGGGCTGTTGATGGCAAGTCTAGTAGCCTGCTCCACACGTCCCTCGCCGATGGCTGTCCCGGTGCCCATGAGTGCGACGCCCTTTTCCTGCATGATCGTCTTGACGTCAGCAAAATCAAGATTGATCAAACCGTTGACCGTGATGAGATCGGCAATGCCCCTGACGCCATGCAGCAGCACGTCATCCGCTTTACGGAAGGAATCGATAAATGTGATATCTTTTTTCAGAGAAAGAAGCCTCTGATTGTTGATTACGATCAACGTGTCAACTTCGCGTCTGAGCAGCTCAATCCCTTCTTCGGCCTGCCTCATACGTTTCTTTCCCTCGAAAAGGAATGGCTTGGTGACCACAGCCACGGTCAAGGCGCCTATTTCTTCGCGGGCTATTCGCGCTATCACGGGAGTAGCGCCTGTACCGGTACCACCGCCGAGGCCCGCCGTGACGAAAACCATGTCAGCCCCTTCAAGCATGTCACGTATGGCTTCATAATCCTCATTAGCCGCTATTCGCCCTATTTCAGGGTCGGCTCCGGCGCCCAGTCCTCTGGTCTGTTGAGCGCCAATCTGAATCTTTATCTCGGCGAGGCTGTATTGGAGGGACTGAGCGTCCGTATTGGCGCAGATGAACTCGACGCCGCCAAGGCCAGACCTGATCATATTGTTTACTGCGTTACTGCCCCCGCCGCCTACGCCGATCACTTTTATGACTGCGCTGTGATTCATCTCCATTTCAAAGTCCAGCATCTGCCGGCACCTCCTCGCATTGAAATTGACCTGGACCTTCCTAATTCAGCCGGCTGTCCCTCCAACGAACCGGCAACAAACCACACATGTAATCGCTCGAAAATTGAGCCGCATCTCATCAAAACGCCTCAACAAACCATTGCTTCATTCGGACCACCAGCTTGTCCAACATTCCTGATTCATCGCCGCCGACTCCGAGTCTGTCGCCGCCGTTTCGCGCCCCCCACAGCACCAGCCCAACGCCGGTTGCATACACTGGAGAATTCACTACGTCAACCAGACCACTTATACCCGCGGGATAACCTATGCGCACTGGGAGATCGAAGATCTGCTCAGCCAGGTCGCATATCCCCTGAATCACTACCGATCCACCGGTTAACACAATTCCAGATGCCAGGTTTTGCAACACGTTGTGTTTTTCCATCTCCCGTCTGACCAACGTCAGGATTTCTTCTAGTCTCGGTTCTGTAATATCTGCAAGAGTGGATCTAGGTGCCACTCGAGGAGGTCTGCCTCCCACACCTGGCACATGGATGGTATCATCTTTTTCCACCAAAGAGCCGAGCGCACATCCATATCTTTTTTTGATCTTTTCTGCCTCCGCCATCGGGGTTCTCAAGCCGACTGCAATATCATTGGTCAACTGATCTCCACCTACTGCCAGTACAGATGTGTGTTGGATAGCGCCCTCGAAAAACACTGCAAGGTCTGTTGTCCCGCCCCCTATATCCACGATGGCAACGCCTAGCTCCCGTTCGTCAGCAGAAAGCACCGCCTCAGCTGACGCCATCTGCTGCAACACGAGATTGTGCACCCTAAGCCCGCTCCTGTGAGCGCAACGCACTATGTTTTGGGCAGCCGATACTGCTCCGGTGACGATGTGCACCTTAGCCTCTAGCCGGACGCCAGCCATACCAATGGGCTCTTTGATTCCCTCTTGTGCATCCACCATGAATTCCTGAGGTAGGATGTGAATCACTTCACGATCAAGGGGTATGGCAACTGCTTTAGCTGCATCTATCACACGAGCTACCTCTGCCGCAGTGACCTCCCGATTCTTGATCGCAATTACCCCGTGGGAGTTGATGCCCTTGATGTGGCCGCCTGAAATACCGGCATAAACTTTCTCCGCCTGACAACCAGCCATCAACTCAGCGTCGTTGACTGCTTTTCGGATGCTTGCCACCGTATGGTCTATGTTAACCACTACCCCCCGCCGCAGTCCTCGAGACTGCGCACTGCCCACCCCTATAACGTCAACCACACCTTCAGAATTGACTTCCCCAATGATGGCACAAATTTTCGTTGTCCCCACATCAAGACCTACCACAATCTCTTCGCTTCGTGACATAGTACTACCCCTGGAGGAGTGCTTTGTCCGCACCGCGGACAAGTGCACGATCCTCGAAGTCGAGATTGATCACTCGGGCGTTATGCCATTCCCCTCGCTGGGTCAAGAATTTTTTCAAGCGCCCGTATCGTTCCATCTTCTGTTCAAGATCGGACTTGCCAAGGATGACAACCTGGCCCGATCTTGTGTAGAAGCGCAGCCCCTCTTCCACCTGAATGCGTATATGAGAAACGTCAACAATATCCAGACCGCAGCTTCTTCTGTCCATATAGTCTATGAGCCTTAATCCACTCCGCAGCATCTCCTTGATCTCGCTCCCTGAAGCCCGAAGATCTTCTTCTTTGACGCCTGTGAACAACGGCAAGTGAACTGAGTCCCCCGGCAGCAGTCTGGTAAAGAATTCAGCCTGCTCATCCACATAGTAGAGCTTGTTGGCTGCAAGGATAGCCCTTGGCGTCCGTTCCTCGATCTCGAGGATGATGCGTCCCGGGAATCTTCTGTACACAGCGGTAGAGCGAATCCACGGATGTCTGCGCAGGCGGTCGGCAATGGACCCGAGGTCCACAGTTAAGATATTGGTCCCGCTTTCCATTCCCGAGGCCTCGACAACCTCTGTTCGGGAGAGGCGTCTGTTCCCGATCACTTCCACCTCCCGCAGGTTGAAATACGGCAGATAAACGAGCAGGAGCGCCACAAATAGAACGAACAACAGGCAGTCAGCCGTCAACGTTACGGCGAGGAGCCACTTCAAGATGCGCCGATTTCGCTGACGGTCGTAACCCGGATCCGATCCTTTAAGAGGCCGCTTGCGATCGCCTCGGTTTTTTCTACCAAGTATCTGCATGCTCGAAGCCTTCGCCAATCAGCTGAATCTCTAATTCCAACCGGATGTGACATTCATCGTTCACGCGGCGTCTAATCCTGCGAATCAAACCAAGCACGTCCTCTGCCGTGGCGCCGCCTTTGTTTACGATGAAATTGGCATGCACAGGCGACACCTGCGCGCCGCCTTCGCTGATCCCTTTGAATCCCAACCGATCTAGGATAGCGCCGGCAGGATCCCCTCGGTCAGGATTCTTGAAGACGCATCCCGCACTGGGTATTCGCCACGGCTGCTGCTCTTTCCTTACTCGCATCCAGTACTGGAGCCTCTGCTGGTTCCCAAACGGGTCGCCCGACGGAAACCGAAAAAGGGCCTTCACAACTACTCCGCTGTCCGGCAAACATGCATAACGATATCTGAAATCCAGGTCGTCCTTTCTCAGAACAGCCACTGCCCCTTTACGGTTGACCAGCTTCAATTCCTCGACGAAGTCACACGCAGCGACCCCGCCGGCGCCCGCATTCACGGCAATGCTGCCGCCCACCGAGCCCGGTATGCCCCACAGGGGTTCCATGCCGCTGCACCCTGCCCTATGCGCCCGAGTGATAAGGCCGGTAAGTCCGACGCCTGCGCCTGCTGCAATGTGAACCACACCTGCTCCATTTAACGTCGTTGCCGCACCCTTCAACCCAGTAGTAAGTATAATTACCCCGCGGTAACCCTTGTCAGAGCACAACACGTTGGTCCCAGCGCCTAGCACAATGTTCGGGACGCCCTCTCGGGTAAGAAATAATCTGACATTAGCCATTTCTTCAAGGTCACAAGGCTCAACTACCGCATCCGCCGCTCCGCCTATGCGGAAGGATGTTAGATCACGAAGAGGAACCATGGTCTTGACGCCGCTCCTCAGCAACCTTTGCATATCAACTATGATCCGTGCATTAAAGGTCACTGGCTCCCGCCTCCCTAGCTTTCAGCGCCTCGATAATCGGAGGGCCAAGTTTTGTAACGTCTCCGGCGCCCAGCGTAATGAGAATGTCGCCGGCCTGAAGTTCTCGGGCTACTACCGCAGGAATGTTCTCTTTCTTGGACAAGTAGCGGCAAGCCTTGTGCCCCCGACTCTTGATACCCCTACACAGAGTCTCGGCGGAAACGCCTTCGATGGGTTTCTCGCTAGCGGCGTAGATGTCCATGACAAACAAGAGATCCGAATTATTGAATGCAGTGAGGAAATCTTCGAACAGGGCTTGAGTCCTTGTGTATCGATGGGGCTGGAAAAGCACTGCAATCCTATTCTGCGCAATTTGCATGGCCGCCAGCAATACAGCCTTTATTTCAGTCGGATGGTGGCCGTAGTCATCGATGACAGTGACCCCCGCCGCAACGCCTCGTAAAGTAAAGCGGCGTTGAACTCCAGGAAAACCGTCCAGGGCCTTCTTCGTGACTTCAAAAGGTATTTCAAAGATGTCTGATACGCAGATGGCTGCCAGCGAGTTTACTACATTATGGAGACCGGGCATCGGCAGTGTCACGTCCCCCAGGAATACGTCCTCCTTAAAGACGTGGAAACTCGAAGATCGGCCTTGGAGGCTGGGCTTAGCCGCGCGAAACGCTGCTTGTGACGACAAACCGTACGTGAGGAAGCGCTTGTTTACCTCAGGGATGATCGTCTGCACCTCAGGGTCGTCCAAACACAAAATCGCATACCCATAAAAAGGAATCCGGTTGATGAATTCCAAGAAAGCAGCCCTGATCTCTCTGATGGATGCGTAGCAATCGAGATGCTCTCGATCCATGTTTGTGACAACGGCTATGGCGGGGAACAACTTCAGGAATGAACGATCTGATTCGTCAGCCTCGGCAACGAGTAGTTCGCCTTGACCCAAACGAGCGCCGCCCCCTAGGGAGTCAACTTTGCCGCCGATTACAACGGTCGGATCATACCCTCCAGCGGCCAGAACCCATGAGATCATGGACGTTGTCGTGGTCTTACCGTGCATCCCAGCCACGGCAATGGACGTTTGCATCCGCATCAACTCTGCAAGCATTTCCGCCCTGGGTATAACTGCTATTCTCCGCTCGTGGGCTGCCAACACCTCGGGATTGTCGTTTGACACCGCAGAAGAGACCACCACAACGTCGGCACGCTCTAGGTGGTCGGCGTGATGCCCTATCCATATCTTCGCTCCAAGGGAAGCCAACCTCTGTGTGGTCTCGGAATTTCTAAGGTCTGAACCACTGACCCGAAAGCCGAGAGATAAGAGGATCTCCGCAATGCCGCTCATGCCGATGCCGCCTATCCCTACGAAGTGTACGTCTCGAATACGCTGAAAGAGCGTCCCAATCATTGGCCACGCCTCGCGATTTTAAGAATATTTTCAGCAATAAGCCTAGCAGCCTCAGGCCGTCCCTGAAGATGCGACTGTCGCGCCATGGCGTTCAAGGAGTCTCGATCTGCCATGAGTCCCACCACAGCCTTGACCAAGCCGCCATTCGCCAGCTTGTTGTCCGGAATGATCCGTACAGCGCCTGCGCCCTCTAGATTTCGGGCATTTTTCATTTGGTGATCCCCTATGGCATGCGGATACGGGGCTACCAATGCAGGCTTGCCTAACGCTGTCAATTCGGCCAAAGAACTTGCGCCGCTCCTACACACAACAAGGTCGGCCCAGCGGTAAAATGGCCCCATGTTGTCGATAAATTCGATCACGTGAGCGTGAATACCTGCCTCTCGATACGCGATTTCTACCTCTGCGCGGTTTTCCCTACCTGTTTGATGTACAATACTAAGTCGGTCGGCGAAAGGCTCGAGCATCTCCACATTATTTGCAAACGCCTTGTTGATACTCGCCGCCCCTCGCGAACCACCGAAGATCAAGATTTTGAAACGATCCGAGTTGTCAGGATATACCGCTCCACCAAAGAGGTCTTGCCTTATGGGATTGCCTGCCAAGATCGTCTTCTTAGAAGTCGTTGCTGGTTCTGTGCGCTCCCAGGAGATGAAGATTCGATCGACAAAGCGAGCAAGCAGTCGGTTGGTGGTCCCCATAACAGAGTTTTGCTCCTGAATCGCTGTTGGGATCCTCAAGAGCACCGCTGCGGCCACCGCAGGACCCGAGGCATATCCGCCCACACCCAAAACAGCGTTCGGCCGAAAGGATTGTATGATACGAATAGACTGAATTACAGCCAAAGGGAGCTCGCCCACTGCGTATAGTCTGTTCCAGAGTCCCGTCTTTCGTATGCCTCGTGTGGAAACGAACCGAACAGGCAAACCACGCTCAGGAAGGATGTGCGACTCGATGCCGTGTCGAGTTCCAATAAACAAGACCTCAGATCGAGGCTCCAACTCCTTCACAGCCTCTCCAATGGCCATGGCTGGAAACAGATGACCGCCTGTGCCGCCGCCCGCAATGATTAGCTTCATCTCAGCACCTTTCCTCGGTCGCTTACACGGCGCCTGATGATGGCCATGAGTATCCCTACACCGGCAAGGTTCATGACCAACGAGGTGCCGCCAAGAGACACAAAGGGCAGGGGAAGCCCTTTCGTTGGCAGTAAACCCATGGCAACCGCCATGTTCACCATAGCCTGTAAGCCGATCAAGGCAGTGATCCCGAACGCTAAAAACCTCTCGAAATCTTCGGAGCTTTTGATGGCCGACACAAAGCCTCGGAAAATGATCAGGTAAAACAGGATGATGAGAGTGGCAACGCCGACAAATCCTAGTTCTTCCCCAACCACAGAAAACACGAAGTCGGTGTGGGGCTGCGGGAGGTAAAAAAGCTTCTGGATGCCTTTTCCAACACCTACCCCCCATATACCACCGCATCCGAAAGCCACAAGGCTTTGGATGATCTGAAAACCAGAGTTGAGAGGATCTCCCCACGGGTCCAGAAAGCTCCGGAGACGGGCCATGCGGTAATTTGCGCTAATGGCAATATGAAACAGGAATGGGAGGCAAAGGATCATGCTCCCCAGCAGGTGCTGAAGTCTTACCCCAGCGACGAACAACATCAGAAAACCAACGGCGGCTATTATGACGGCAGACCCGAAATCGGGCTGCATAAGCAGTAAGAATACGACCAAACCCATGATAAGAACATGGGGCAAAAAACCCACGGCAAAATCCCGTATCCCTTCTCCTTTCTTGGCAAGGGATCCTGCGAAGAAGATGATGACCGCATACTTGATGAACTCAGACGGCTGCACGTAGAAGCCGAAAGGTGCCTTGAGCCACCGATGCGAACCACCAAGCTCTGTGCCAATCCCCGGTACAAACACAAGGATGAGTAGAAAAACGCCTGAAGCCAGAAGCGGTCCTGCTGCTTTGCGCCAGAAAGACGGCGGAACCCTGGACAACACCAACATGAGGCCTAGCCCGAACATCATGGACAAGCCCTGTTTCTTGGTATAGTAGAAACCGTCCCCGTATTTTCCGGCCGCAATCATATAGCCAGACGAAGTCACCATGACGATGCCAATGGCAAGGATGATCACGATGATTATGAAGAGGATCGGATCGGTTCCGAACCCTTGCTTCACCGAGTTATCGGGGTAAGTCTCGACAGCGGTATTCGCCATAAGAACTCGACAACCTCTTGAAGTGGACAACGGCTCTTCCACGAAGAACCGATCCCAATTTTAGCGCAGTTTCAGCGTGCTTACTGCCATCAGGCCAAAAATAATGGAAATGATCCAAAATCGAACAATGACCTTCGGCTCAGGCCATCCCTTCAACTCGAAATGATGATGGATAGGCGCCATCCGAAAGATTCGCTTGCCAGTAGTCTGAAAGGAGACCACCTGAAGAATTACCGAAGCGGCCTCGATGACAAAGAGTCCGCCGGCTATAACCAATAGCACTTCGTTCTTAGTAACGAGCGCCACCCCGCCGAGCATGCCGCCGAGGGCTAACGATCCCACGTCCCCCATAAAGACTTCCGCGGGGTAAGCGTTGTACCACAAGAATCCCATCCCTGCGCCCAACATGGCCCCGCAAATCACGGACAGCTCACCGGCCCCGGGCACATACGCGACTTGAAGATATTGAGCTAATTTGAGGTGGCCGGCGATGTAGGCAAATAGCAAATACGTCATCCCGCATACCATGACGGATCCTATTGCCAAACCATCTAGGCCGTCCGTCAAATTCACGGCGTTAGAAGCCCCGGCAAGGACAAATGCGGCAAATGCTATGTACCATACACCCAGATCGGGATTGACGTTCTTGAAAAACGGCGCCGCCATGGTTGTCTTGAAGCTTGGCTCCATCCATAGCACAAACCCCACCAACGCTCCGATAAGGAGCTGGCTGACGAGCTTCTTCTTTCCGGAAAGCCCCTTGTGGCTCTTTCGGACGATCTTGAGATAATCATCCAAAAATCCCACAGCCCCATAAGCAAGGGTCACGCCAAGTACTAGCCACACGTAGATGTTGTCCCAACGCATCCAAAACAGGCAGGAAAGAGTCATGGCGAAAAGGATAAGCAGGCCTCCCATGGTGGGCGTTCCGCTCTTCTCCATGTGACTGCTCGGCCCATCATCCCGAATCATCTGACCTATCTGAAATGCCCTTAAGTAATCCACCAGCGGACGCCCGAGGAGAAAGCTGATCATCAAGGCAGTCAACGTGGCCATGATCGTCCTAAACGTGATGTACTTAAAGACATTGAACGGGATCATAGTCGATCCTAGTGGGTAAAGGAGATGGTACAGCACCGGCTAATTCTCCCCTCGTATCTTGTCTGCGAACATTTCCATCTTCATCCGCCGTGACCCCTTCACTAATATGGTTTGAAAATGCTCTACTTTGTCTCTCACTGCCTTCCATGCGGTTTCGTGGTCTGGAGCTATGTCAAGGGACGCCGATTTCCCTCCGCCGGCCATAAAACCGCTGGCAAAGGAGTCCTTGAAAGAACCCACGAATACGCAATGGTTTACCCCAATCTCGGCGCACATCCTTCCGATCTCTTCGTGATGTCTTGGGGCATCGGGGCCGAGTTCCATCATATCGGCCAGAACTGCCATAGTGGGAAGGTCGCGGCCGTAATCCACCAACGCCCGCAACGCAGCCGCCACTGACTGAGGATTTGCATTGTAGTAGTCTTGAATGAGCGTCCGGCCATCGGCAAGAAGGACCGCTTCCATCCGCCAGCACGGCGCCCGAAATCGTCTGAGGCCCTCTGCTATATTTTCCAGGGTTGCACCGAGGGCCCAGCAGGCAGCCGCAGCGCATAAAGCGTTGGACACATTGTGACGCCCCGGCGCTGCCAGTTGAATCTGGCGTTCTCCGAGCGGACTGATCATGATGAAGGATGTTGCGACCCCGGCTGTCACGTCACGTGCCCGAAAATCGCCGCCGTCAATGCCGAAGGTCGTTATCCGGGCGCGACAGTGAGCCAGCAGCGGTTTCAAATGAGGCTCCCCGTGTGGGAGCGCCGCCGTCCCTTCCACGCCCAAGGATTCGACAAGCCTAAATTTTTCCCGAGCCACGGTGTCAATGTCTCTCAAACCCTCTAGATGCACTGGTCCGATGGACGTGATGACCACCACGTCCGGCCGCGCAGCCCTGGCAAGGCGCTCCATCTCACCTACGGTGTTAATGCCTGCCTCGACGACAGCAGCAGTATGCTTTCCGTTTAAGTTCAGAACTGTCATGGGCAGGCCGACTAAATTGTTCAGATTTCCCGCAGAGACGAGAGGAAAATGACTCAGACGAAGTACAGAGGCTATCATTTCCTTCGTTGTGGTTTTGCCCGAAGAGCCGGTGACTGCGATCAGGGGGGCGTGATAGTATGTACGGTGGGCTGATGCAAGATCGGATAAAGCGCGGAGGGTGTCCTGAACCTGGATCAGGACAAAAGAAGAGGAGTAAGGAAGGGAATCCCTGTTCACATCTGCAGCCACCAAACTGCCTCGGGCTCCGGCTTCCAGGGCCGGAATCAGAAAATCGTGTCCGTTGAAATGTGCGCCTCGTAGTGGTACAAAAAGATCCCCGAGCCGTATGTCTCTGGAATCTGTGGAAATCGCGTCAAAGCAGACCTTGGCCGCGCCTTGGATCAACAATCCGTCAGTCGCTTGCAAGATATATGACGTCCGGTAAGGTCCGCTCTGTGCTCTCATCTCTTTGACTTACAATCCCTGGCGTCGGCCTCTGGCCGCGCAATTTTCCCGGCATGAATGCCTTTGCATTTCCTGTTTAATGCGGTTAATCTCGTCCAGACAAACTTCCCGGTCGTCAAAGGCATGGCGGACCCCTTGAATCTCCTGGTAGGTCTCGTGCCCTTTGCCAGCTACAAGGAGGATATCGCCGGGCCGCATCATCCGCAGAGCCGCGGATAATGCGTGTCTGCGGTCCGGTATGACTGCGTAATGGCCGGGCTCCAGGCCGCAGTCGCCGTTCAAATCGGCTGCGCGGGTAAACCCGGCAGTAAGAACCCCTTTTTCCACGTTGCCAATGATCTCAAGGGGGTCTTCGGTACGAGGATTGTCCGACGTGACCACCACGAAATCGCTGCCACGAGCTGCCTCGAATCCCATAAGAGGCCTCTTGGCCTTGTCTCGATCCCCACCGCATCCCATGACTGTAATAATCCTGCCGGATGTGCGGAGCGCCTTCAACGCCTCTACAACGTTACGCAAGGCGTCCGGGGTATGGGCATAGTCAACAAAGACCGTGCCTCTCTCCCACGAAATCTTCTCGAGCCGCCCCGGAACCGCTGAAAGTCCTGCAATACCTTTTGCAATGGCCTCTTCCTGAATCCCCAAAACCCATGAAACAGAGACCGCTGCGAGGATGTTCGAGAGATTAAACGAACCAGTGAGCTGAGACTGAATCTCGATCGACCGCTTGGGCGTCTTGACAGTGCCCCAGATGCCTACAGGCGTCACAGAAACGTCTTCCGGCCTCACTTGGTTGCCACTACCCACGCCATAGGTCAGCGTATTGACCCCTGTGATCTCGTCCAGCAGTCGTCTGCCGTATTCATCGTCTCCGTTTATGCACGCCCATGGTTCCTTGTCTTCGCTCGCGGGTAGCAGCCGCGTGAAAAGAAGCTTCTTGGCCTCGAAGTAGTCTTCCAATGTCCCATGGTAGTCCAGATGGTCCTGGGTGAGGTTAGTAAAAACGCCCACGTCAAATAGGCACCCTTCCAGGCGTCCTCGATGAAGGCCGTGGGAAGACACTTCCATCAATGCGTGCGTCACGCCGTCGATGCGCATGTCCGCTAGGATGCGATGCAGGTCGGACGCTTCCGGGGTGGTGTGGGGTGCCGGATGTTCCTTTCCTGACCAGCGGTATGAAATTGTACCCACAACACCAGGATTGTATGCGGCCTCTCTAAGAATTGATTCCAGCAGGTACGTGAGGGTGGTCTTCCCGTTGGTGCCTGTGATGCCGACGACCTTCATATCAGCCGAAGGACGCCCATAAACGACAGATGCTATCTTTCCCAAGAGCATCCTCGCATCGGGACAATGAATATACGGCAGACCGACCCATCCTTCCGGCGCAGGCTTCTCCGCGAGTATGGCCACAGCTCCTGCCGCAGCTGCTGCGGGAATAAACTGATGCCCATCAGATGAGTGGCCTGACATAGCCACGAACAGTGATCCAGGAGTTACTCGACGACTGTCATGGGTGACGCCAGTGACCACAACATAGCCCTCACCCTTCAATTGGCAGCCCCGGGCAGCATCGAGTATGTCTTTCAACAAAACAGTCACGAAGCGTTCTCACCGAAAGTAATGTTCACGCGAGCGCCTTCTTTGACGGCAGCCCCTGGTTTGGGATCTTGGTCAATAACTAGGCCGGCCCCGAGTAAAGACACATCGCATTTAATCTTTCCACAGATGTCAACCACTTGACGAATGTCCATGCCTCGAAAATCAGGGATAAGCCACTCGCCTTCCCGCGGCCCCTTCTTGACCACCACAGTCTTGGCCGTGGATTCTTCTCGCTGCTGATCAATCTTCTCTACAGAGGCCATGGCCGGGCCTATCTCCACAGGCTTGCCCCCGCATACTCCCAGTATCGCCGAGCCGATCCTGCTGAACAGCGGAGCGGCAATCTTTCCACCCGTTCTTTTTTTCACCCCTGGTTCGTCCAATAGCACGAAAATCACTAGTCTTGGTTTACTATCCATTAGCGCGCCTATGAAAGACGCCACATACCGGTCCTCGGAGTACCCGCCGGAGGGGTCTGCCTTTTGGGCAGTGCCGGTCTTGCCAATTACATCTACGCCAGGAATCCCCGCCGCCTTGCCTGTCCCTTCTTGAACGGCCTGTCTCAAAATGGACACCAAATGTTGACTCGTCGAGGCCTTCACCACTCTGCGTATCACCAAAGGATGATACTCGCGCACGGTCTCGCCCAAGGCATTGGTCACACGTTTCATTAGATGGGGTCGATACAGCAAACCTCCATTTATGACGGCAGAAAACCCTCCGCACAACTGCGCCGCAGTTACTCCTATCCCCTGGCCAAACGCGATGTTTGCTTTGGTCAGGTTCGACCATTTCGCCGGTGCCGCGAGCATCCCGGGCCTCTCACCAGGCAAGTCGATGCCCGTGGGGCTGCCAAATCCAAAGCTGGTCAAGAAATGGTAGGATTCACTACGAGTCAACTTTTCGGATATCTTCACAGCTCCTATATTGCTCGAATGAACAAGTATCTCGTCAAAGGTGAGCTTGGAGTGCGGAACAACATCATGGATCTCGGCTCCATTGTAGCGCCATCTACCGCTGTGGCAATCGAACTTCTCCCCCGGGGCGATTCGATCTAGGTCCAGCGCTGTAGCTGCGAGAAAGACTTTGAATGTGGATCCCGGCTCGAAAGTATCGGCAACAAATCGATTCCTCCTCACGTCCGCGGAGGCAAGAGAAAACGAATTCAGGTTGTAAGCGGGACGAATGGCCATGGCTAGGATCTCGCCAGTATCCGCATTCATCACCACTGCAAGGCCGCTCTTGGCCTGCGCCTCTGTAATTGCACTCTGGAGCTCTTTCTCGACAATGTACTGGATCGTACAATCCAGCGTTAGATGAATGTCCTTTCGCTTGGGATCAACCCCCACGGCTGCAAACATTACAGGCCTGCCCAAAGCGTCGCGCTGAGCGGTGATAGGCACAGGATCTGCTCGCAGATCGGCGTCGTAGCTCAATTCCAGCCCTTCGAGCCCCCGGGAATCCATTCCGGCAAACCCTAGGGCGTGGGCCGCCAGATCCTTAAAGGGATAAAACCGGTGAAACTCTGTCTCCGTCGCCACTCCCTCGATATCCGCTGCCTTCACCTTGTCCGCCACCAGCGGTGAGACCTTGCGCTGGAGCCATACGAACGCCCTGTCTTCATTGAGCTTTTTCAGAAGCGTCTTCTCGTCCACGTCCAAAATTCCCGCCAACGTCCGAGCTGCAAACTGCTTATCAACAACCTTCCGCGGACGGGCATACACGGAACGGACTTCGAGGCTTGCCGCCATCTGCTCACCGGTACGATCCAAAATCATCCCCCGACGGGCCTCGAGCTGCAAGACCATGGTGCGCTGCTTTTCTGCGCGCCTTTTCAGCGCGTCCGCCTCAGAGACATGCAGCCGATACGCTCGCGCTAGCAGCCCAGCAGCGCCTGCAGCAAAGACCACTGCCACTATGGCTATGCGAACAGAAACCCAGTGTATTGGCTTGCCCCTAGGGTACATGTACCACTCTTCCCATCGGTGGATGAACAAGACCTAGCTTTCTCGCCTTTACTTCTAGTTCCCGAGGCGACTGAAGAGACGAAAGCTCGAGATGCAATTCTCGCTTACGGTTTTTTAGGTCTTTGTTCATCGCCTCTAGCCTTGAAATCTCATAACCGATCTGTACTTGCTGCATTCGGGTCCAAACGTAAAAAAGCCCTACTAGTAACAGCACTACGGCCAAACACATCCCGAGTACCACTCCCTTGCGCCGCACCTGCTCTCGCGTGGCATCGGCTGGCAAAAAACGGGCCAAGGCAGACCCTGCAACACCTGCGGCGGCGTGACCGTTCAATGTCCTGCCGCCTCCTCGCCACAACAACCCTCTACCAGTTCGATTACCCGCATACGGGCAGACCTGGCCCGAGGATTCGTCGCGATTTCACGAAGCATTGGCCGAACAGGCTTTCGAGTGACCAGCCTCCATTGCACGCTGATACGGCCCATGTTCCGAAAAGCAGTCTTTACCTCCCGATCCTCGAGGCTGTGATACGACACCACGCAAAAACGGGCCCCCGGCGCCAGCAGTCGCGGAATCTCAAGAAGCGCCTTCCGCAAGCGTTCCATCTCACTGTTCACCACAATGCGCAGAGCTTGAAACACCCGCGTCGCGGGGTGAATCTTTCCCCGGCGGCCGCGCAAGGCCTTCTCGATGACGCGCGCCAGATCCGCTGTGGTTTCCAGACTACCGTGTGTCGCCGCGTCAAAGATAGCGCGGGCTAGTTTCTTGCAATATCTTTCCTCACCGTATGTTGCAAGTATTTCTTCAAGTTCATGAGCAGAAAATTGTTGTAAGTATTCAAAAGCCGTTTTTCCCGACGACGCGTCGAACCTCATGTCCAGCGGTCCTGACCGCTGGAAACTGAAGCCCCTAGTAGGGTTATCCAGTTGGTCAGAAGACAGCCCCAAGTCCAGAACCGCGCCGTTTATGCCGTGTACGCCCAAGCTTTCCAAAACTGACCGCGCTTCGTGAAATCCCGCATGGACTAGGATCACTTGGTTGCCGTATAGCGATAGGCGCTGCCGACTCTTTTCCACCGCGTCCTTGTCCACGTCTAGGCCAATGACCCGACCTGCTGGATGCGTAGCCTCGAGAATAGCCTCTGCGTAGCCGCCGGCCCCGACGGTTCCGTCCAGATACACGCCGCCAGAGATGGGGGCTAATGCCTGGATCATCTCTTTACATAGAACTGGGATATGCACGGCGTCGTTTTCCATTTGAGTGGTGAACAAACTCACTCGTTGATTTGTACATTGAGACACTCCACCGGCATCCATGTGCGCCGGAAGCGGCCCCGGGGCGTTGGGTTCAACGTACTTTGCCGCCTGATAATGGGCCATGAGATGCCTCGGTAGCCCCTTCGTCATAATATTGTTTACGGCCAGCGGTCTTATTAATTCCGCAGGTTCTTCTTACCCTTTGTCCGGCGCTGGCAGCCCCCGATGCTTTCTTGGTTGACGTGCTCGGCAATGATGCGGGCATCGTGGGATGAGGGGCGCTGGGGCCGCCGTGTCGTCCTGACAATGGGTTATGTCTAAAAACGACATTATAACCGATATGTTCAGTTGTCAAGCCATTTTTAACTTGAATACCTATCTATTAGCAGTTATAATTATTGATTTTTGTGGAGCAATCGCGTAGCATTGCCTTCTCGACGCCCCTATTTGTGGTTGACTAACACACATCCATGGAGTAGATTTCCACTAGAGTGCCGAAGTGGTGGAACTTGGTAGACACACCATCTTGAGGGGGTGGCGGGCGAGAGCTCGTGCCGGTTCGAGTCCGGCCTTCGGCACCATTCATGGTTTGACTACATCTGCTAGCGCAAGGTTGGCGTACAGGGGTACTCGAAAACGCCAGGGATTTCGGATGCCTCTTTTATTTCACCTCATTCCTGTGGAAGCGGACGCTACCATGAATTTTCAGGCCGCTGTTTCTTTAGAGGGGGTTCCGTCAGTCTATGCGTCGCGCCATCAAGATATTGAGCTGGAACGTTAACGGCATCCGAGCTGTGTACAAGAAAGGATTTCTTGAATGGCTCGTCGCAGAATCCCCGGACATCCTTTGCATTCAGGAAACAAAAGCAACGCAGGAACAATTACCCCGAGAGCTTATTGATCCTGACCGGTACCACAGCTTCTGGTGTTCCGCGTCAATGAAAAAAGGCTACAGCGGGGTGGCGGTCTATACAAAGATAGAGCCGAAGGCAGTGGAAATGGGTATGGGCATAGATCGCTTCGACGCCGAGGGTCGTCTAATACGTCTGGAATACGGGGCCTTTACCTTGTTCAATGTCTATTTCCCCAACGGGAAGATGGGCAGTGAGCGACTCCAGTTTAAGATGGATTTTTACGCTGCGTTCCTGGACCATGTCCAAACATTGCGTAGCCAACAGCCTCATCTCATTTTCGTAGGTGACGTCAACACTGCGCACAAGGAGATCGATCTTTCTAGGCCGAAAGAGAATTCTACGGTCTCAGGCTTCTTACCCATCGAGCGACGCTGGATAGACGATGCAGTTGCGGCGGGGTATGTGGATACCTTCCGTCGACTACATCCAGACGCGGTGGAATACAGTTGGTGGGACCTCAAGAGCAAGGCCAGGGAAAGGAATATCGGCTGGAGGATCGACTATGTGTTCGTGTCTTCGGAATTGTTCCCGTCGGTGAAATCTGCCTTTATCCAGAAGGACGTCATTGGATCGGACCACTGCCCCGTGGGAATCCACTTGGTCGCGTAAGCTCGTGCCGTACCCGGCGCATCGCAATAATAAAGCGGTTCTCGAAAGTCAACGCCAAATAGGTACCGCCCCGGTACTAGATGGATGTGAGCTCAGATTGCTTCTAGCCTTCGGCTCCTCGCAATGTCAAGAAGGCCATCGAGGTGTCATTGTGGTCAAAGAGATGCAATCTAGTCCTTAATTCTGGAAACGAGTATATTCTTCCGTGTGCAACTTACATGTTGACGCGAAGACCTCTCCTCTGGTCGTCACAATGACGAGACACCCCTCTATTCAAAAACCGCTGATTGGTTCTACACGAGGCCTGGTATCTTCGTTCCTGGTTCCGCCGGACAAATCAGGCTCAGGGCGTGCTTGTACAGCAACCGAATATCTTGGACGTCTTCCAGGATGATGCAGAAGCTGTCGAAGCTGCGCACAAACCCTTTCACGCTCGTACCCGAAAGCATCACGCACTCGACTTCAATTCGCGCCTTACGTACCTGATTGAGAAACTGGTCCTGAATATTAAAATGTGTTTTCGGCATCTCCGCACCCCCGTGCCGTAACCCTCGATGCCCTCGGGGCCAAGCCCGTAGGACACGTCAGGGCAAAGATCCTCTGAACATCAGTCCGAGTCCAGAAAATCAACAACCATACGTTTAATTCTGTCCTTTTGAGTAGGATCACACCACAATACTCCGGGTTCGGATCGAAACCATGTGAACTGTCTCTTTGCAAAGCGCCGGGTATCCTGTTTCATTCGCGTAATGGCTTCACTTAAACTCATGAATCCACTGAGGGCCCACCCGACATGACGGTAACCGATGGACTGCATGGACTTCAGACCCAGATGGTAGCCCATGTTCAGCAGGCCCTGGACTTCCTCCACCAGGCCTGCGGCTATCATTTCGTCCACTCGGCGGTCAATGCGCTCATACAGCGCTTCCCGTTCCGGCGACAAACAGAGGAACAGGACCCTATAAGGACGATCCTGAAACGCATGCTCGGCCTGAACTTCCGACATCGGCCGCCCAGTGAGCTCAAATACCTCCAGGGCTCTACAGATCCTCGAAGTGTTTTTCGGCGCGACCCGCCGCGCATAGACCGGATCGACTTCCTGGAGTCTGCTATACAGGGTGCCTGGTCCTAAGCGTTCCTCCTGTTTTTTCAACTCCTCCCGCAGTCCTAGGTCACGCGGGGCTCTGTCAACCACACCCCCTAGGAGCAATCGAATATACAACCCTGTGCCCCCAACCACAAGGGGGATGCGGCTCCTCGACAATATCTTGGCCATGGCAGCCCGCGCCTCTCGGACGTAGTCGCCAGCCGAATAATAGTCATCGGGATCTCTTATGTCCAGCATGTGATGCGAGACCTTTGACCGTTCTTCTTTGGTTGGTTTTGCCGCTCCGATATCCATATACCGATAAACTTGGACTGAATCCGCAGACACAATTTCGGCGGACATGACCAGCGCCAATTCGAGACCCATAGAGCTTTTCCCTGAAGCTGTCGGGCCTGCAATGACTATTAGTTGCGGTTTCGAGTCATACTGCATCAAAAACTCCATCTCGCTCCGTGCATTGATGCATAATACAGTATCTCTCAAAAGTTCTGTCGGAATCGAAAACTGTTTGCGTTGACTGTCATGGCCGTTCAAGTGGCCTGGAGTATGTTAACCCTTTACCGTATTAACGCTTAAGGTGATGCCTTGTCGTGCCTGGAGTGATCGGGCATCCAGTATTGCTGGATTACCGTTTCCGCGAGAACAACACACAGTATCATGGCGTAATTCGCGACTAATTCCGAAAATAGGTATAGACAATATTATAATGATGCTAGAAAGTTATCGTGAGATTGCCTTGCTTCGCTCGAAACGACACTCAATAGCCCTCTTGTCATCGCTAGGAGCCGAAGGCTAGAAGCAATCTCAGCTCACATCAATCGGGCAGCCAAGCCCTTGCCGAGTTTGTGTTTAATTCTGAGGACTGCTATATAAGAGCGCGTCTCCCTCAGTGGCAGTTCAATATTGAAAAGGTTTCACCTTCTGCGGACTCCCCACGACGTATCATCCTCCGGACTCCGGGATCAGCACATATATTCCGCCGTGCGGGCCAACCAAACGAGAAAACGGGAAGACGCGCTGGACTCTGTACCCTGGTAAGGGGCCTAGGGACAGCAACGCCCTCTCTTCATGGACCCACCACCAGCTTTTTCCTGGAATCGGTCTGAATGCGTTATCGTAACAGTGATAACCGTTGAATTCGAAGCCCCCGTCGAATGAGCAGGGGTCAAGATGCATCTGCGTCATGACATACTGCTGAGCTTTGTATTGCGCCCGTTTCATCTCCATAAAGTCCCGCGTGCATGCAACGGAGAGGATTCCGATGACAGCGATCATTGTCAAGGCCGCCGCCCCGGGGCCGCAGCGTGTTCCGTAACTCTCCCTGTCAGGATCTTCGACCGCCAGCCAAGCAACGAGCCATACGATGAGCGGAATGAGATAGCGATCATGGAATCCTGAGGCGCAGATAAAGGCCAGGTACAACAACGCGCTCCACAAGGCGAGACCCCCGGGGAAACTTGTAGACTCCCCCTCGCGGGGCTTCTTCAGGAGCCACATCACGGCGAGACGAGTTCTGCCGACCATGATGCCGACACCCAATGTCGCGATTAAAATCCAAAAGTAATAGGCCCAGGCATCCAGATGTCCCTGTCGGTTAATATTCAATATTGCAGCATCTTTCAGTAGAGTCGGCCCAATGGCGAAATCCGTGATGACGTTGCCCCAGAAAAACACAGGGGGATCAACCAGGCGCATAAATATCCCGAACTCTACGATCACGAAAGCGGTTAGGGCAACGCTTAGGAAAACTAAAAAAACCTTTTTCCTCAGAAACTGTCCGAACCGGAGGAGCCAGATTGGCGAGGTGAATAGGCCGCAATAAAGAACCGCGGCCAAGAGATTACAGCCCAATAATGTTGCGTAATCCGACCATGAACGCCCCGTGAAATTTCGAACCAGGTCATATACCACCTGATGGTTAAGCAAGGGGGTGCCGCCGCGTGCGAACAGCCCGTATTCATACAGAGACCACGGGAGAAAGACCACGCACGCCGAAATTAGCAGGGATCGGCCAAAACCCAGACATCGGCCCCCAGGATGAACCAGACACATCCAGAGAAAAGCCACAACGATGACAACTCCGACCTGCCGCACTAGGATGGCCCCGAGGCAAAAAACAAAGCCTATGGTAAGAATCCAGCTAGATCGACCCTGGACTGCCAGCGAGAGAAACAGCAGGGCATAGATACTCAAGGCTGTAAAGCTGATGTCGCTCATGAAGGTGAAGCTCTGGGAAAGGTACAGGGGATTCACCAGTACAGCGAGCGCTGCGACCAAGCTTGTCAACCCTGAACACCGGGCGTTGCGCAGGAGCATTAGCATACCCACAGAGCCTAAGATGCCCATGGAGAGTATGCTTACGCGCATCACGGTCATGGACTGACCCGCTATAAGCGTGAAGAGTCGGGCCCAGAGTAGGTGGACGACAAGGGCGGGTCCTCCCGTGGCATGGCTCGGCCCCCACCCGGTGGAGGTCATGCGACCGCTGGCGACAAAGTTTTCAAAGGCCCTGACGAAACTCCAATCGTCGTTTACGAAAAAGCTATCTCCCGGCCCCACGATGAATATAACTGCTGCCCATACCGCTCCTATCACAAGGAGCGATCCCCTCAGAGTGAAGACAAACTGGCAACACCGGTATAGCGGCACGCTGAACCCCTCTACGACTCTTGATTGTCAATCATACTATAAACCGTAAGCCCCGTAGTGAATTATCTCCGCAATGGTTTGAACAGGGGTCTTGCGGCGTAGGGATTTCATGGCGTCCATCTGAATTTCCGACATACGTAGGTAAAAAGAGGATCTGTCCAACACCAGGTCCGAATGTACCGGCGCAACTTCATGCTGAAACCGCTTGCATCCCGTCCCTTGTATAGTGGCCATGTCCGGCCTCGTCACGATATAGGGGATGCCGGCTAAACGGCATATCATAGGGCGATATTGATACAAAGCGCATCGACCCTCGAAGTTGACTGGGCACACTGCATTGCGGTACTCACTACCCATGGGTGCCCGATCTTTTGCGGCCACCACTTGCCGCGCCCGCTCGCCCATTTCGTCGCGTATGGCCACCGGAAGTTCATTAAATCCCCGCCTTAGATAGACCATTTCGGCGCAGGTATAAATGCGCAGGTCCACCGTGCAGCACCGGATGCCGTCGCATCCTTGGCAACTGAAGGATCCACGACCGGCGGCAACGCGATACGCCGCATCCATTTCGTCATACAGGGCAATCAATGGGCTGATAAGATCGTATTCTCTGCTCACCGGTGCACTCCAAGCGCGACGCTGCAACTCTGCTCAATGGCGCGCTGGGCATACCACTACAAGGTTGTTCCCCAAGCGACTTCGCAACGAATTGGCGTCCCTGACTATTTTGGGCCGGCCTAAATCGCAATTCCGCAAACTAATGAGTGATGTGATCGGATGCACACACTAGTCTGCGTTCATACAGCCGGAGGTTGTCACTACGCGAGTGTCGTCCCCCAATTATAGGGCGGCTTTTTATAAATGACCGTCCCAGAAACCGGCTCCGCTGCACGAACTCACCCCGATCGTCTCTTGTACAATGTTGTTGGAGCTTCCGAGTGTTCCGGTCATTGCTTTTGGCAGATTCTAAATTAACCCCCACGTCTTGCATTCCGATATGAGACTAGCGGAATCAGGAAACCGCTTGAGGCGCGCCCCCCTAGCTCCGAAGGGCCACGGTAGCTGGGGCGCAGATGTACATCCCCCATCCCTACCCTCCGCGATCTCCTGATGTTCCCTGTCTGTTTCCGCGTTCTCAGAAGACCAAGTAACGCATCACTATCAATTATCGATCTCAGTCCTGCCAGCTAATGGCCTCTTCAGGACATGTGTCAATGGCTTCCTGAATTTCGTCTTCCGAGCATGCGCTGACGTCCTTCACGAAGGCCTTCTCCTTCTCTTCGTTCAGACCGAAACAATCTTCGGCAATCGCCTGACATGTCCCGCATCCGCTGCAGGCTTCCTCGTCAATGACAACATTACGAGCCATGGCTTCTCCTTTCCTCACGTTTCTTAACGATCTCATACTGTGAGATTCACGAATGATATTATCCTGTGAGCTTTACATCTTCCGGTTTTTGCAGTCAACCGTTATTATATGCTTGACGAGACTTGATGCAGACGTCTATGTAGGAGGCACGCTGATAAAGCTCCATGCGATTGTGTAATTTAAGGAGGGATTATGACGAAACAGGAATTCGTGGACAGGCTGGCCCAGAGCGGGGATATAACGAAAAAGCAGGCGGCTCAAGCCCTGGAGATGGTGTTCAATCAGATCAAGGGCGAGTTGGCTAAGGGCGAAGAGGTCTCTATCCCCAGTTTTGGGAAATTTTCCGTTGCCCAGCGTGCCGCTCGAACCGGTGTGAACCCCCGAACCAAAGCCAAGATTAAGATAAAGGCCACTAGGGCCCCAAAATTCTCTGCGGCCAAGGCATTGAAGGACGCTGTAAACGCGTGATACGTTCATTATTTAGGCTAGGGCCTTTCCCACCCATCCGGTGTGTGATGGGATGGACGAGTGGCTAGCGTGCCGCCTTTTATTGCAGGGAAAGCGTCGATCAAAGCACCCAACACCCAAACGCGTCACGACCGAGAGGAGACATGTTCATCATAGGCAATCTGATTAGCGCAGTGGCCGGCGTACTTGACATCGTCCTCACCATCTATATGTGGATAGTGATCATTGCGGCCCTGATCTCATGGATCAACCCCGACCCCTACAACCCCATCGTGCGCTTTCTTTACAGCGTCACGGAACCGGCCTTCTCCTTCGTGCGTAGGAAGCTCCCCATCCCCGCCATGGGGATAGACGTATCGCCCATTGTCGTCCTTCTGGCCATCGTTTTTCTCCAGCATTTTCTCGTGAAGACGCTCCATCAGATTGCCCTGAGCTTCCAATAGTACCTTGATTAGGCCGCCCTCGGGGGTGGATATCGTGGAGGGGCTGGCCATTGGGCCGGCCCCCTTGTCCTTTCCGTACGATGGCCCCGACGTGAGAGTCTGTCCAAGATGGGGGGCGATTCATGAAACGCCCCTAAGACAATCCCCCACAGTGTTTATGAAAGTTCTGTCGGAATCGAAAACTGCTTGCGTTGGACGTCAGGGCGTTCAAGTGGCGTCGATTATGCCGGCCCTTTACGTACTCCGGCTTCAGGTCAAGCCTTGTAATGCCTGACGCGATCGGGCATCCGGTATTCCTGGATCTCCGGTTTCATGGGAATGACAGATGGAGTGATGAATGAAATTCCCGGTTACTTTCGATAACTGCGATAATCCTTCAAAAATTGATGACGAGATTGCTTCTTTTAGGTCGCAATCACGGAGAGTGGGGCCTTGTCGTTGCGAGGCCACCTAGACGAAGAGGGCAAAGTCAGGCGCTTCTGCGCGGGCTGCCAAAAAAAACATGGAAAATTCCTTGTCGTTATGATACGATACAACCTATAGGAACAAAAGGGAGCCGCGTTAGCGGCAGGTTCGCCTGGAACTCCCCCGATTCAGGCGCGGTAGGAACGCCGTACCGTTCACAGCAAGGGCCGGAAATCGCGCTGATAGACGGCGCGGCAAGATATGGCATATGCGGTCCACATCATTGTAATAGCAGACTAAAAATTCTGCTTGACAGTGGTTGCGGGCCCGTGATACAAAGGCCTGAATCCAAAAAGATCGGATACTACGCGGCTCTATGCCGCACGGTTTAAGGCGCTGATGCAA
>Ga0172370_10001739_pt1 | contig 32608 bp, 30 predicted proteins | sample LakKiv5m_FD_114538 | JGI IMG/M metagenome (GOLD analysis project Ga0172370, IMG submission 114538) | Freshwater microbial communities from Kabuno Bay, South-Kivu, Congo - kab_022012_11.5m | ecosystem: Environmental > Aquatic > Freshwater > Lake | place: Democratic Republic of the Congo...
ATAAAATCAAGAATGGTAAATCACCCTTAGAAGTTTGTGGCGTAGTCTTAAAAAGTACTGATTGGCTTAAAAATGCCGTGACTTTTTATTAAATTTATCAACCGTTAGTAGGTACGCTATCTAATTATTTAATTTTACTATTAGTAAAAACATAACAATCTTATTAGGCAAAGAAATGGCAACAGCAGTTATAACTGGAGGGTCAGGATTTTTAGGTTCACATTTGTGCGATAGATTATTGAATGAAGGCATGAATGTGATTTGTATTGATAATTTACTAACGGGTAGTTTAGATAACATTCAACATTTATTCGGTAATCCAAAATTTAAATTTATTCACCACGATGTAACAAACTTTATCCATGTGGCAGGCGATGTTGATTATATACTGCACTTTGCCTCACCTGCTAGTCCATTAGATTACCATCAACTTCCAATTCAGACATTAAAAGTAGGTTCCTTAGGAACGCATAAAGCACTTGGATTAGCGAAAGAAAAAGGTGCACGCTTTTTACTTGCCTCAACCTCAGAAGTTTATGGTGATCCGTTGATGCATCCGCAGAAGGAAGATTATTGGGGAAATGTTAATCCCGTTGGACCCCGAGGTGTTTATGATGAAGCCAAAAGATTTGCTGAAGCGCTTACAATGGCGTATCAGAGATATCATAATATCAGCACTAGAATCGTTAGAATATTTAATACTTATGGTCCGCGTATGCGTTTGAGAGACGGGCGTGCAATACCTGCTTTTTTTGCTCAAGCATTAAACAACGAGCCAATCACGGTTTTTGGTGATGGTAGTCAGACCAGGAGCTTTATCTATATCGATGACGAGGTGGAAGGTATATTTAGGTTGTTGTTATCTAATGAAAAAGAGCCGGTTAATATCGGAAATCCCGAAGAGATAACAGTTAAGCAGATGGCTGAGGAGATAATAGTGTTAACTGGTTCCAATAGCAAAATAATTTATGAACCTCTTCCGATTGATGATCCTCAAGTACGGCAGCCAGATATTTCCAAAGCTAAACGTGTTCTTGGTTGGGAACCTAAGGTACATCGTAAAGAAGGATTGAGTAAGACTATGGAGTACTTCAAACAAAAAATTAAGATATAAGAGTTGAGCATATTTGATTGAAATGAAATCTCTTAAAAAAGAATACTAGCTTTTTTTAGTGGCAACGTGAGATTTTAATCCAAGTGTTATAATAAAATTTGCTAAATCTTTACAATCAATATAAGTTGTACCGTTTTTAATTCTTTCAGCAAATTCACCATTAGTAATAATAAATTTTCTTTTGATTTCGTTTGCAGATGGTTTAAAGTGTATAACTTCCTCGTAGTCTTCTTTTTTAACATCGGTAGTAAGTAAGCATTTACCATGAAGATTAACAGGTGTAGTGCCTTTTCTTGAAGTACCTATTATGTAGAACATTGGATCATCATCAATATCCATAATACTTATATCACGATATCCAAGAGAACTAAAAAAGTATTTCATCAATGCTTTGTAGCTGTTTAGATCAATTGTCTGAAGTTTTTTTATCAGTTTAGTTCTTTCACTGTTTAGCATTTTTTTGAATTGATCATTCATACCGAAAATATATAACCAATCATCCATTGTTATCATTTCGGAAAGAGTTTCACTTTTTAGATTATCGAATAGATAACGGTTCTCAAACCCTTTTTCGATTATTAAATTATTGAGTTCTTCCTCAAAAGTATTTTTAATATTATAATTATATACCACAACAGGTGAAGGAACAACTTCTGAGAGACCAATTTCATCATCATTCTGCCATTTTGTAACAGGGTTCCACCATTGATCAAAGTTAAAAATGTATGATACTTTGTTAAGATTAATATTTATCCGAGAAGGTTTTAGATTGGTAATCAAAATAGTAATTTCACGTCGATCGTAAAATCCAGCAAGAGTTTGTTTAAGCTCTTCAGTGGACATTCCATTTCTACCAACTATAAATTTTATATTATTCATTTCAAGAGCTTTTTCAATTTTTTTCATCCCGTTAACATCATACTGCGTAAAGACAATTGCTTTCTTTTTATTTTTTGCAATTGCTTCTACCTGCTCAATTAGAAGATTAGCCTTAGGACTGATATTACGGAATGATGAAAAGTTTAATATCTGTTTTAGCCTGTGAATAATTGTAAAAATATTAGATTGAAATCTTAAAGGATTAGGACTTTCAAAAAGCAGATTAAGTTCTTTTTTTGATTGTGTGAGTGCTTCAGAGTACTCAAATAACTGCATCTCATCAAGTTCCAACCAAATATCTTTTAAGATTGTTACCGATTCATCTCCCTGCAAATCAGCAAGAGATTTACCGAAAGTAGTGAAAGAAACTTTTGTAGTAAATTCAAATTCTGCAAGAAACTTTTTGACTGCTTTTTCATTAATAATTGCAGTTAAGAACCATATATATTCAGGTTCAATTTTGTTAACAAGCTGGTCAATCTGGTTTGCAGCAGATTTAATATTTACTAACTCATCAAATAAAACTAAATCGAGTTTATCAAAGTCTTTAATTTCGGTTTTTCCAATATCATTAATATCAAGAAACCAGATTACCGATGTTCCTTTAATTTTCTTTGTTGTACCAGGATCAATTTTTTTAAGTTTGAGTTCCTTTGTAAAAGATTTTAGTGAAGGTGTCCAGTTTGTATTATATCGTGTTTTATCAGTTATAAGTAATACCGATCTTATACTTCCCTTCTTAGCTAAGAAACCAAGTGCGGCAGATGTCTGATCAAACTTATCATACCCAAGTTCATCATTAAGTACGGCAAAATTATTTGATGTGAGAAATTCTGATGACTGAAGTTGATAACCAGTGAGCGGATTTATCATTTTAGAATATTCCGACCAACCAAGTTCTCTGAATGAGGATAACAAAGCCATTATGTTATTTCTTGTGATATCAGAAACTGATGGATCGTTTATAGCATCAAAAACCACAGGCTCAAAATTCTTTTGTTTGATTGCAACTTTTTTAACAATTGTTTTCGGTACATCAATCTTAACTTTGAATACAGGGTGTGCGATTTCAAAAGAAGGCGAATAGAATTGTATATCAGCCTGCAGCATTTCTTCAACAGGTACTGTATAAGATTCCGTAATGCTTTTAATAAGATTATCAATCCCGGGTATATCTATTTTGTTCATTGCTGGAATTGAAAAGCTATCTATTTCAATATTTTTAGAACTGACTGAGGTGTTATTAAACTTTTCAATATTTAGTAGTTCTATGTTATAAATTTCGGGAATAAGGTTTGCAAGTTCATCAGTAATTTTTGGCGGTGTTATTAGCAAAGGAACTTCATGAACATCAATCTCAGAAAAGCTAATGTTTTGATCATAAGACGCAGTTGTATTAACTATAAAATGTGCAGTCTTATCGTATGATTTTGTTGGTTTAGAAATAAATTTTGACGATTGATCATACAGTTCAGGAGCCCGAGCAATAAATACTGATGACTGATCAAATAATTTAGGAACTTGAGCAATAAAGATGGATGATTGATCAATCACCTTTGGTGCCTGAGGAAGTGCCGAATTAAGATCAATAATTTCGGGCTGAGAAAGCACCTTCTCCTTCATAGTAAATAACTGAGGTCGTGCAAGTCCAAAGAATATCAGATAAGCTTTTGGTTTATCAAGCAAATAACTTTGCCTGAGCTCTGGAATTTTGTAATTAGGCAGCCGGAATTTAAGCTTTATTGAGTTGGGTGCAATTAATTTTTCAACCGGAAAATCTTCAACCTCATCCGAGTAATAAATTTTTGTTACTTCGCTTTCAATAATTTTAGGTGCGCGAAGCCATTTAGCATAATGAAAATCATCACTGGTTTCCAGCTTAGAAACTTTATCTGCAATTTTTGTTCTTGCGGTACGGAGCATTAAGTTATCGGTTATTAATCGTTAGTACGCTGCAACTGTACCTGTTCACATGCTGCTTTAAGTCTTTCAAATGGTTCAGAAAGATTTCTTGACTCAGCAATTTTTTCAAGACTTTCTTTAATGCCCTTAAGTTCTGCTTCAAACTTTTTGGAAGTTTCAACATAACCTTTAGCAGATCCATTAAGAGGGGTATTCAGCAACTCAACTGCTGTGTTGCTTCTTGATTTTTCTTTTTCATCACTCAGCAAACGCACTACTCTAATTCCCTGTTTATTATTAGCACCAAGAAACAATGGGTCCTTTACTACAATTAAATCAATCTGCTCGTTTACTGCATTTAGAAGCGGAACAGAAATTAATTCTACAAGAATATGTTCCAGCAATACATCACCATACAATGTTTTTTGAAAACTTGTTGGGCGAATTGGTGCTGTTACTCTAAATTCCAAAGGTTTTGTTTCTGCATCAGTTACCAAAATTGCGCCCATTACACCGCCATTTTCACTCAGTGTGTAAGTTTCAAGGAATGCTACTTTCGCTATTTCCATTTTATTTCTCCGATTATTTCAAATTGTTGAAAAATTATTTGCAAGTGTATTTTTCAAGATTAGTGCCATGATTTGACAAGAATGTCGCCGATACAAATAATCCAATAACAAGTAAAAATGTAAGAGTTATAAAAATTTGAGAAGACAAAATTGACGTTAAAAACAATCTTTATTTAATTAAATCAAAATATTTATAATAGTACTATGGAAGGGAAAAAATAATTTCCATATTTTCCTAACATATCTACCTGATGGACAAGACAATCATTTATGTAAGTAAAAAGCATATAAATGTAAATTATTTTACAAGTTTAGAAAGAATTACCGGGTTGGAGTTCAAGTTCAAGATCAAGCTCAGTTTGAACGAACTATGGTATTATTTATCAGAGAATTATTTTTAACTTTTTAGCACGAATACTCAGTTTTATCAAGGCCCATTTTACTGTAACATTATAGTTGCTTATTTGTAAGTAGAGAGAAAAAATATCTTGACAGTTAAAAGAAGATAGTTTAATTTTATGTAGACTAAATCTAAATAATATGCAAAAATTATGAAAACAGCTTCAGAATTACATTTTGGTGAACGAGCAATTATAAGTGATATCGATAATTCACATCCATCCTTTAGAAGATTACTAGAAATAGGGTTTACTCCAGGACAAGAGATAGAACTCGTAAATTCATCCGCATTTAACGATCCAATGGCATTTGCATTAAGAGGAACTTTAATAGCTATTCGCAAACACGAAGCTGACTGTATAATATTGTCATGAATACTGCTTCGTTAGAGAAGTTACATCTTATCACGCTCGTGGGTCCGCCAAATTCTGGAAAGACAACTTTATTTAATCAATTGAGTGGAAAGAATTTTAAGACAGTAAACTACCCAGGCTCAACTGTAGAATACTCAACTTGTAAAATTCAGAGTAAATTTGGAATTCAGGCGGATGTATTAGACTCGCCCGGAATAATAAGTTTAAACCCAAACTCACCTGATGAAGAAGTATCAATCAATTCTTTATATAATCATCCGGAATTAGGATCACCCCATTTAGTAATTGCAACAGCAGATGCAAGCCAAATATCACGTCATCTATTATTAGCCAAACAATTAATTGAATCAGGTTTTAATGTAATTGTAGCAATCACTATGAATGATATCCTTGCTAACAGAGGGTATGAAGTTGATGAAAATAAATTATCAGAGCAATTAGGCTGCGGTGTAGTTAAAGTGGATGGCAGATCAGGCATAGGCATTGATAAACTACTAAGCTGCGTAAAACCTAAATTGAGTGCAGATGCTGATGAAAATACAAGCCACCCATTCAAAGCTTTTGAAAATATCAGCAAAGAAAAACTCCTTGCTATGTACTCAGATATTGAAAGGATTGAACGTAACGTAATCGTTCCGATTAATTACGTATCACAACCTAACATTAAAAAGGCTAATGAAAAACTTAAAATATTAAATCCTACTCTAAAATACGGCAGTAATAGACCTGACGAACGTACATTAAAAATAGACAGCTATTTATTAAGTAGACGGTTGGGACTGTTATTCTTCTTTCTAATAATGGCGTTTACATTTACTTCAATTTTTTGGTTAGCACACCCTTTTATGGAACTCGTTGATGAATTTTTCGGGTATCTGTCAAATTCTGCCTCGGGTTTATTAGGTAACACGTGGTATAGTGATTTAATTGCAGATGGAATTATTAGCGGAACTGGTTCAGTTTTAGTTTTTCTGCCGCAGATATTGATATTGTTTCTTATTCTTGGTTTGCTTGAAGATACGGGATACTTAGCTCGTGGTGCAATGCTTATAGATAAGCCATTATCAAAAATAGGATTAAACGGTAAATCTTTTGTACCTATGCTATCCGGATTTGCATGTGCGATACCGGCAATGTTAGCTGCAAGAACAATATCAAACAAACGTGAACGATTACTTACTATTTTTATTATTCCTCTTATGAGCTGCAGTGCAAGGCTGCCTGTTTACGCACTTCTTATAGCTTTCTTAACTCCGCCTGATAAAGCTTGGCTTGGTGGAATTGCCTTAGCGGGCATTTACATATCAAGTATTTTAGGATCATTAATTGTTGCTGCATTTATAAACAAGTTTAATAAAAAAATTATAAACACTTTAGATAGTTCATCATTTATATTAGAGTTACCAGCTTACCGTGTACCAAAAATAAAAAATGTAATCAGAAATTCTTTTGAGAGCGCCAAACAATATATTTATAGAGCAGGACCAATTATCTTAGTTCTATCAATTGCTATATGGCTTTTAACATATTTCCCCAATCACACTCCTGAATTAAATACGGATGGATTGACACATGACGAAGTTGTTCAAATGGTTAAAGCGGAACGACTATCAACCTCATACGCAGCAGCTCTTGGCAAATTTATTCAACCAGTTATGAGTCCTTTGGGAATGGATTGGCGAATTGGTGTATCGCTTATTGCAGCCTTTGCTGCACGAGAGGTGTTTGTAAGTTCATTAGCAATGATCTTTAAGGTAACAGATGAAGATAATTTGCAGTCATCCATTTTATTTGCTATGAAGGACGCTGTAAATGAAGAAACAGGTAAGCCATTATTTACCGTACCTACAATTATCGGACTTATCGTGTTCTTTATTTTCGCGATGCAGTGTATCTCAACTGTAGCTGTTTCTAAAAAAGAAACCGGTGGATGGAGAATACCAATTTTGCAGGTAGTTATTTTTACAGCCACTGCTTATGTGTTCTCGTTTATCACAGTTAATCTATTAGTTCTTGTGGGATTTTGAGTTTATGTTCTTGAAGTTGGAAACGCTTAATGGATCTTCAGGAAATTAAATTATATACTTCTTGTTATTAGATTAGTATCAAATTATTTTAAAGTAGTAATAGTGAGTAAAAGAGTGAGAAACGAAAAAGCCGCTGAAATATTCAGATCATTTCTTAAGCGCGGCAAGTACAGGATTACTCCTGAAAGATTCGAAGTACTTGATGCAGCACTTGACCACAATGGTCATTTTGGTGCAGATGATTTATTCATACAATTAAAGAATTTAAAGTCCAAGGTATCTCGTGCTACTGTATATAATACTTTAGAACTGCTTGCACAATGTAATCTTTTAAGTAAACGAAATTTTGGAGATAATCTTAATAGATTTGAAAGTAATTTCAAACGACAATCACACGATCATTTGATTTGTGTGGAATGCGGTAAAATAGTGGAATTTTCAGATCCACGAGTTAGCGACATACCAAAAGAAATTAGTGAGAAGTTTGGTTTTGAAATGAGCAGTTATTCCTTTAATATATTTGCAAGATGTAAAAATCAAAAAGAGTGCAAAAGCAGAAAATAATTTCTATTAACAAACTTCCCATAATAGATGAAGAAAAATAAATATCCCATCATTTGGACAAAAGAGAATTTTTCGATAAAAATATTCTGCTCTATACCCAATATTGCAACCGGTATTTTAATAAAAGCTGATAACGCACATTTCATAGTTGATCCAGGTGATGGAATACTCCGTGATCTAAATAAGGAACTTAAAATAAAAGACATAATAAATATCTCGGATGTTTTTGTTACTCATGGTCATCATGATCATGTAGGTGGCGTTTGGTCTTTGTTAACTTATTTAAGAGTTATGAATAAAAAGACACCACTTATTATTCATTATCCAAAAGGCTGTCTCGAGATAGTCCACATCTACAATGCATTTAAAAAAGTCTATAGCAGCAGTATTACGTATGAGATAATTTTGAAAGAGATAACAGGTGACAAATCATTTACAAGCAAGAAAGTTTTAATAAAACCTTTTCCTGTAATCCACAAAGAATACTTATCGGATGGTAAAACAACCAGACAGGTGCCCGCTTTAGGATTTAAGTTTACATTTAATTATCTGAAAATTTGTTATGGTGGCGATACTGCGTATTGCGAAGATTTAGTAAAACACGCCAAAGGTTCTGATTTAGCAATACTGGAAGCTGGTCATGATGATGATACTCCTGATGAAATGCATATGACATTACGCGAAGCAAAATCAATCGGCAACACTGCTAAACAATACTATCTTGTTCACGTACCCGAATAGTTCAAAACAATAATTAACAATCATAATTTAAGAGTTTTAAAAATGAAATCAGTTATCGTAATAAATTTAATATTTGTTTTATCTTTTAGTATTGAAATATTTTCACAAGATAAAAGTTTTTTATTTGAAGGCGAGAAACATTTTAAGAATATAAAAATGTTAACAACTGATGGTGAGAACGCCGAAGCTTATTTTTCTTTTGACGGGAAGAAGCTGGTTTATCAAGCTACATTTGATTCGATGGAATGCGACCAGATTTTCACGATGAATATTGATGGTACGAATCGTCAATTAGTATCAACAGGAAAAGGGAGAACAACTTGTTCATTTTTCTATCCTGACGAAACAAAAATTATTTATGCATCCACACATCTATCCGATGAAAAGTGTCCTCCCCCGCCCGATCGTTCAAAAGGATATGTTTGGAAACTTTACGAATCGTTTGATATTTTTTTAAAGGATGGCAATGAATTAAAACAATTAACTGATGCTAAAGGCTATGATGCAGAAGCGACAATATCACCAAAGGGTGATAAAATTGTTTTTACTTCCTTAAGAAATGGTGATCCTGAAATTTATACAATGAATTTAGATGGCAGTGATCAGACAAGATTAACATTTAATACCGGTTACGATGGCGGACCATTCTTTTCACCCGATGGAAGTAAAATAGTTTTCCGTGCAAGCAGACCACAGACTGATGAACAGATGTCTGATTATAATGATCTTGTTGAAAATGGATACGTACGTCCTACAGCATTAGAAATTTTTGTAATGGATGCTGACGGAAAAAATATGAAGCAGATTACAAATCTTGGTAAAGCAAGCTTTGCACCGTTTTTTCATCCCGGTGGAAAGAAAATTATTTTTTCATCGAATTATAATGGTGATAATCCGCGAGATTTTAATTTATTTATGATAAACATCGATGGAACTGGATTGGAAAGAATTACATTCAATCCATCATTTGATGGTTTCCCAATGTTTTCTCCCGATGGAAAGTATTTTGTTTTTGGATCAAACAGATTTAATAAAAAAGAAACTGATACAAATATTTTTATCGCTGAATGGGTAGATTGAGGATAAGTTTAGAATTTAGAATAAGAAATTAATCATATAGAATAGGAAGTAATTAAATGAAAAAATTGTTTTTAGTGATAGTATTTTTAACTGGAATCATATCAGCACAAAATAACTCGGAAATTACCTCGGCTGAAGTTCAGGATCATATAAATTATCTTGCCTCTGATGAACTAGAAGGCAGAATGACCGGAACTCCGGAGTTATATAAAGCAGCAGAATTTTTAAAAAATGAATTTGAGAGTTATGGATTAAAACCATTGTTTAATGGAAGTTACTTTCAAGAATTTTCATTCATTGAAAAACTTGAATTAAGCTCTGAAAATATTTTAGAATTAAATTATGTAAATGAATCATTATCTGAAAATTATTATATGGCGCTCGGTAGTGATTATACGCCACTATCATTTTCTGATAACCTGCTTGTGGAAAGCGAATTAGTATTTGCGGGTTATGGAATTTCTGCAGAAGAATTGGATTATGATGACTATGCAAATTTAGACGTTAAGGAAAAAATTGTGGTTGTATTCAGAAATCATCCTGATATGAAAAGTCCGCATTCTAAATTTGAACAGTACTCAAGTCTAAGGTACAAAACAACAAACGCCAGAGACAAAGGCGCTAAAGGAATTATTTTCCTTAATACATCAGACAAAACTGATGATGAATTGATACCTCTTAAATATGATAACGCAGGAAAGATTAAAGATATTTCAGCAGTTCAATTAAAAAGAAATATTGCCGATGATATTTTTAAAAATTTTAATACCAATACCACTGCAATACAAAAATTGATAGATTCGTTAAAGGCACCAGCCTCCTTTGCGTTAAAAACCTTTTCTGCAAAAATTTTAACTGATGTTCAAGAATTGAGAGGGAAAAGTGTTAATGTTGGCGCATATTTGGATGCAGGAAATGAAAAATTTAAAGATGAATATTTAGTGCTTGGTGCGCACTTTGATCATCTTGGCTGGGGTGGACAAAATTCATTGTACATGGGTGAACCTTCAATCCACAACGGTGCTGATGATAATGCTTCCGGCACTACTGGTTTATTAGAATTAGCTGAGAAGTTTGCATCAATAAAAAATCAACTTGATAGAAAAATAGTTTTTGTTGCTTTTTCTGGTGAAGAACTTGGATTGCTCGGATCAAGTTATGTTGTTAACAACTTCCCTATCCCGATTGAAAATGATATAACAATGATCAATATGGATATGATCGGGAGATTAAATGCTAAAAATGATTTGATAGTTTATGGCACAGGTACATCATCAAAGTGGAAAAATATTCTTGATGATAAAAATGAATACGATTTAAATCTTACTTTTAATGATGAAGGATTTGGACCAAGCGATCATTCATCTTTTTATGGTAAGAAGGTTCCAGTTCTTTTTTTCTTTACAGGAACTCACTCAGATTATCATAAACCATCAGATGATGCTGATAAAATAAATGCAGCAGGACAAGAAAAAGTATTAAAGTACATTTATGATATCGCATTGACAATCGTAAATTCTGAAACGCGACCTGATTATATTTCTGTTGAACGAAAAGATACAGGACAAATGACGGGCACAAAAGTTTATGTTGGCACTGTCCCTGATTTTGCCGGAGAAGTTGATGGTTATAAGCTCGGCGGCGTAACGGATGGAAGCCCTGCCGCTAAAGCAGGATTACAAGCCGGAGACATTATTACTCAATTTGGTGATAAAAAGATTTCTAATATTTATGATTTTACTTATGCTTTGGGAAATTATGTTCCTGGAGACAAGGTAAAAGTCTTAGTAAAGCGTGGTGAAGAGGAGTTAACTTTTGATATTGAGCTTGGATCACGATAAGAAAGTTTCTTTTTTATTTTTTTAATCGATGACATATTTAATAGATGTCATCGATTTTTTTTGTTCAAATATATTTAAACCTCTATTTAACGGAACGATTTACAATTGGAATATATTTCAGCTTACGCAGTTGTCAAGCTTTTCGACGCGGCGAATTATTTCAGTCTTTTCATTTTTAGTATTTTGAGATTTATAAACCGGCTTAGAATGACAGACAAGTTTTATTTGTTTAAAATAAATACATAATTCATACTCTTCAAAAACGATATTATCTTTGTATTGTTCAACAATAATGAAATAATTTTATGATAAAAGTTTTATTTGTCTGCACTGGAAACATTTGCCGTTCCCCCGCCGCTGAAGGAATATTTAAAAAGTCCGTTCGGGATGCAAATTTAGAAACTGATATTTCAATAGATTCAGCGGGCACAATTGGCTATCACTCAGGAGAATTACCTGATGCGCGAATGAGAAAGCATGCATCAGCGCGTGGTTATAATTTGGATAGTCGTGCGAGACAATTTAATCCAAAAAATGATTATGAAGAGTTTGATTATATAATTACAATGGATAATTACAATTATGCTGATTTAATGCAATTGGATCATAAAAAGCTGCATACCAATAAAATTTATAAGATGGCGGATTTTATATCTGATAAAAATTTAAATGAAGTTCCTGATCCATATTACGGAGGTGCAGAAGGATTTGAATTTGTCATTGATATCCTTGAAGACGGCACAAAAAATCTTTTAACTAAAATTAAAAAAGACCTTGAGAGAAATAATAAAACTCAAAATTGAATCGATAATTTATGATAAGATAGATACGCAGCGTTCCATATCCGGTGGTTGTATTAACGATGCTAAAATAATTACAACAAAATCAGGTAACTCCTTTTTTGTAAAGACAAATAGCAATTCTGAAAAAGATATGTTCTTAAAAGAGGCAAATGGCTTACGGGAATTAGCAAAGGCAAATGTAATTCGTGTTCCAAATGTTATTTATGCTGATGTTGATTTCATAATTATGGAAAGCATTACTCCACAAACAAAAGCAAAATTATTCTGGGAAAATTTTGGAAGAAATTTTGCAAGGCTGCACAAATTCACGAGTAAATATTTTGGCTTTTATGAAGACAATTATATTGGCTCAACTCCACAATTAAATATCCCAAGTGATATAGAAACTGTTAGCTGGGTAGATTTTTATTTTAATAAACGATTATTGTATCAATACAAACTTGCGGAGAAAAATGGTTTTGCAGGTGAAGAACTGCGCAAAAACTTCTCACAATTGGAAAATAAAATAAATATTGTCTTAAAAGATTGTGATGCAAAACCAAGTTTACTGCACGGTGATTTATGGAGCGGCAATTTTATAACTGATGAAACCGGTAGTGCTTGTTTGATAGATCCTGCAGTTTATTATGGGCATCGTGAGGCTGATCTTGCGATGACTAAATTATTTGGCGGATTTGATAGCAAATTTTATTCAGCGTACAATGAAGAGTATCCTTTAGTTGCTGGATATGAATATCGTGAAAATATTTACAAACTTTATCACGTCTTTAATCATTTAAATTTATTTGGAAGCGGTTATTACCATCAAGCAGTTAGTTTGATAAAATATTATTTGTAAGGGGGAAAAATGCCAGACTTCGATAAACTAAATCTGGCATAAATGATTTTAAATCGTTATGAAATAACTATAGAATTATTTCACATCCAAAACTTCGACATCAAAAATTAAAGTAGAGTTTGGCGGTATCTTTCCAAGATCACGGTCCCCATAAGCTAAGTTAGCTGGTACAATGAATCTTGCTTTACTTCCTTTTTTCATTAGCTGAACTCCTTCATCCCAACCAGGAATAACCTGACCAACACCAGCAACAAATGTAAAAGGTTCATCACGTTCAACAGAACTATCAAACTTTGTTCCGTCTAATAAAAATCCGCTGTAATGAACAGTAGCTTGTTTTTCTTTACCGACTAATTCGCCTTCACCTTCCTGGATTATAGCATACTTTAAGCCGGATGCAGTTACTTTAAATAAAGTTGAATCAACATCCCACATTTTAGCTACAACAGCTTCTTTTGTGCTAACCAATTCAATCAATACTTTAATGCTTGTGTTTGGTGGAATTGGTCCCATTCCCTGTGGTCCGTAAGCAAGATTGGATGGAACAACGATAGCTCTTTGACCACCAGCTTTCATTCCAACAATACCTTCTTCAGATCCTTTGATAAAAGATTCTGTACCTAGAACAAATTTCATTGGCTGATTCATTGCATAAGAATCAGCAATAAGATCAGCTTTTTTTGTAGAATCAACTGACCAATCACCAAAAAGATCTGATGAATCTTTTACAATCCAACCTTTAAATTGAATTTCTATTAGATCGCCGTTCTTGGCTTCAGTACCTGTTCCAACTTTTATATCATTGTATTTAAGTCCAGATTTTAATGTAACAGAATCCGGTTTATTTGAACAACCAAAAATGAACACAACACTAAATAGTGTAATAAGAATGCTTTTCATGAAAAATCCTTTAAATTTGAGGGTCGAATATATCCATTTATTCAAATAAAACATAAATAAATTTTAATATGAAATTACTGCTGCTGCTTACTTTTTTGTTTTTTCAGACGATTATTAATCAGTCTGAGCAAAAATGGAATATTCAAACAGATCCAAAAATTATAATTGATTGCAGCTACACTTTTGAAGAAGCGACAAGTGGCATTGAAATCCCTGGTTCAATAATTAGCGAGCTAAGATTGGTGGAAGTTGAATATTATTCTTTTGATGATAAACTCCATAGGGGTCAACTTTTAGTTAATAAAAAAGTTGAGCATGACATTAAAATAATTTTTAGCCTGATAAAAGAATTAAATTTTCCAATTGCAAAGGTAATACCGGCTGTAAAATATAATTGGGATGATGAAGCATCAATGAACGATAATAACACAGTTGCATTCAATTACAGAAAAGTAAAAGGTTCCAAAGTGTTATCTGCACATTCTTACGGAATGGCGATAGACATTAACCCTATACAAAATCCGCATGTAAAAGGAAAAACTATTCAGCCTGCAAATGCTAAATATGATCCCAAAGTTAGAGGGACAATTTTAAGAGATTCTGAGTTTGTAAAGGAATTTATTAAAAGAGGTTGGCAGTGGGGCGGAAGATGGAAGAGCTCAAAGGATTATCAACATTTTGAAAAGAGGAATTAAAGTTTACTATTCTAGTGGAAAGAAAAACTCCAAGAATTTATAAACATATTTAGCCCAGGCTGATTCATTATGTTCTGCAGAACTGTCTTTGATGAAAAGTAAATCCTGCTTTTCTACAAAGCCTTTATCTTTAAGTACTAGCATCATCTCATCTATTCCCGGTTGAAGCTGCTCCTCTAAGCCAATGCCACCATTGTATATAAATATTTTCAAGTCTTTTTTTGCTCCAATATATTTTGCAACAGGAGTAACATAATCAATATTCGATATTTTAAATGCTGGTGAAAAGCAGGCTGAATTTGAGAATACATCTGGATTTTCCCACGAAATAATAAATGAAATCAAACCACCACTGGAAGAACCGCATATTGCAGTATTTTTATAATCAGGTAAAGTTTTATAAGTCCCATCAATAAAAGGTTTTAATTCTTCTATTATAAAGTTTACATAAGCTTTTCCAAGTTCAGTGGTGTTATACTCACTTCCTCGTTTTTCGGTATTATAAATCCCGACTATTATAATATCTTTAATTGATTTCACTCTTATAAGACTATCTGCAACTTCATCGATTTGCCAATCAACTCCAAAAGATGAGGTTAAAGGATCAATTACATTTTGTCCATCGTGCATATAGACCACAGGGTAATATTTATCTGGGAAAGAATCGTAGCTTGGCGGAAGCCAGACAATAATATCGCGTGGTAAAACACTTCTCCCTTTAAAGTTTCTATGATAGCGAACATTTCCAGTTATTTGTCCCGAAATGTTTGTTTGATTATTACCCCAATTTATAATGTTAAAAACCAGTACTGTATCATTAGAAATTTTAAGAATATTATTTCCAGATTTTTTGCCCTTTTCATTTAAAGCTTCTTTCTCCCAACTGCCTAATGTTAACTTATATTCAATTTTCTCCCCTTCCACAAATTCGAAAACTTTTGAGTAAGTGGAATCATTTAATTTGGTGAGTGCTATTTTATTAGGATTCCAATTCCCTAATTCGGGTGTATTTCCTGTAATAAATACTTTTTGATTTTGAGACAATATTGAAATAACTCTTATCTCAATTTTACTTTGAGGTATTGTTATGGATTGAATGAATAATGAAATCCATAGTGCTGTAAATAATATTTTCATCTAATTGTTTTTATTTTCTAAAAGTAAATATAGTAAATTGCAGTTAAGTTTATTTTCACCATGAAATCAGTAAATGATAAATTTAAGATTTGAGCAATATCAAATAAGAGAATTCCTAGCAAATGATGTTGAGACAATTGTTAAAAACGCAAATAACAGAAATGTTTCAAAATATATGCGGGACTCGTTCCCTTATCCTTATACAAAAGAAAATGCTGTCCAGTGGATAGATTTTGTAAAGAAAAATTATTCCACATTTTTTTTTTGCAATTGCAAATGAAACTGAATTAGTAGGCGGGATCGGTGCCGTTCCTCAAACAGATGTTCATCGTTTTTCGGCAGAAGTTGGATTCTGGCTCGGTCAATCTCATTGGAATAAGGGGAAAATAACTATTGCGTTACCAGTATTCTGTAATTATTTATTTACGAAGTTTAATTTAAATAGATTAACTGCAAACGTGTTTGAAGGAAACGATGCATCCAAAAAAGTGTTAGAAAAGACTGGATTTGTTTTAGAAGGTACTCAGCGTAAAAATGTATTTAAGGAAAATAAATTTGTCGATCATTACATATATGGATTATTAAAGGAAGACTTTAAAATATGATTGCTAATCATCTTAAGCTTGATCTTATTAGAAATATTTTTTTGCAATGGCACGGAAGTAAAGCTGACTTTATTCAAAAGCTGCCGCAAACAGCATCTTACCGTGAGTATTACAGAATTTCATATAACGGAAATACAGCAATTGGTGTCTTTAATGAAGATCTAAAAGAGAATGAGGCTTTCATTTCTTTTTCAAATACTTTCAAAGAATTAAACCTTAATGTGCCCAAAATTCTGTTTTCCGATCTTGATAATAATATTTATCTTCTAAACGATTTAGGTGATACAAATTTGTACTCACTTATCTATGCGAAGAAGCATGATTATAATTCTTCACCAGAACTTATTGATCTTTATAAAAAGGCTCTTGTTCAATTGCAAATATTTCAAATCTCAGCCGATAAAAAGTTGAATTATAATTATTGCTATCCACGTGCAAAGTTTGATCGACAATCAATATTTTGGGATCTGAATTATTTTAAATATGATTTTCTTAAGCTTGGCAGAATTGGGTTTGACGAACAACTTTTGGAAAATGATTTCCAAAATTTTTCTGAGTTTGTAGCATCTGTAAAAACAGATTATTTTCTTTACCGTGATTTTCAATCGCGTAATATTATGGTTAAGGACAATGAAATTTATTTTATTGATTATCAGGGAGGACGAAAAGGTGCTTTGCAATATGATGTTGCTTCACTTTTGTATGATGCCAAAGCAGAAATTCCGAATAAGTTAAGAGAAGAATTACTTAATTACTACCTTGATAAACTTGAATCTGATTATGGACTAAGTCGCATTGAGTTTATGAAATCTTATTACGCATTTGTGCTAATCAGAATTATGCAGGCGATGGGTGCTTATGGTTTTAGAGGTTTGTTTGAGAAGAAAGTTCACCTAATTAAGAGCATTCTACCTGCAAGAAAAAATCTAAAGTATTTATTAGAAAATGGTAAACTTGATTTTAATATTCCGCATTTACATTCTGTATTTGAGAATATAATTACATCTGACGAATTTAATATTTACGAAGACAGAATTTTACCGAACGACAAACTTTCTGTTACCATTACAAGTTTTTCATACAAACGTGAAATCCCAATTGATCTTGCAGATAACGGCGGCGGTTATGTTTTTGATTGCAGAGGATTAAATAATCCTGGCAGACTTTTAGATTTTAAATTATTAAACGGACGCAATGCAGAAGTAATAAATTTCTTAAAAGCAAATTCCAAAGTGGATGATTATATGTCCCACATTTATCCACTTGTCGATTCCACAATCGAAACTTATCTTAAACGTGGATTTAAGAATTTGATGCTCAATTTTGGATGCACCGGTGGACAACACAGATCTGTTTATTGCGCAGATGAAATGTTTAAATATCTAAAGAATAAATATGACATCAATGTTTTTCTATCACACATTGAACAAGGAATTAAAGAAGAGGTAATAAGATAATGCAGGCAATGATACTTGCTGCAGGATTAGGAACAAGGTTAAAACCAATCACCGATGAATTGCCAAAAGCTTTAGTAGAGGTTAATGGGAAAACTTTGCTTGAGATTGCAATCAGAAATCTTATTGAAAATGATTTTAGAAGAATTATTATTAATGTTCATCATTTTGCGGATAAGGTTAAAGATTTTATAAACAATAACACTTTTGCAGCAGATATATTTATTTCTGATGAGTCTGATTTATTACTTGATACAGGCGGTGGAATAAAACACGCGCAAAAGTTTTTTGATGATTCCCCTATTCTTGTTCACAATGTTGATATCATTTCGAATCTAAATCTTAAAGAATTCTATCAATATCATATAAGTGATGATTCAGTTGCATCGCTCGTGGTAAGCAATCGTAAAAGTAACCGTTATCTGCTTTTTAATGAAGCCGATATTCTCTGCGGCTGGCAAGACATTAACAAAGCTGAAAAGATAATTGTTAGAGAGAATTCAAAATTAAATCAGTTAGCATTTAATGGGATTCATATTCTAAATCCTCATTTGATTAATTCCTTTCCTGATGAAAAAGTTTTTTCTGTTATAAAGGCATATCTTAAAATTGCAGGAACAGAAGACATTCACGCTTATGTTAGTGATGATATAAAATGGATTGATGTTGGAAAGGTTGACAGTTTACAAAAAGCATCACAGTTGATTAGAAGTATTACTTTGTCGCCCTGAACTTGTTTCAGGGTCATGAAATATAAATTGTTTGTTGCTGAAATTTAGCTTTCTGCTGACAGGTGGTTTCCAGCAGCAGCTGTGTTTAAGAATACCTGTCGAGTTTAAACTTTTCACCCAGATAAAGTTTTCTTACTTCTTCATCGTTAGCAAGTTCATCCGCAGTGCCTTGTTTGAAGATTACACCGTTAATTAGAATGTATCCTTTATCAACAATGCTTAAAGTTTCGTGAACGTTATGGTCTGTAACTAAAACACCAATGCCACGATTTTTAAGATTAGAAACTATATTCATAATATCTTCAACTGCTATCGGATCAACACCCGCAAATGGTTCATCCAATAAAATAAAACTGGGATCTGTTGCAAGAGCGCGTGCAATTTCAGTTCTTCTTCTTTCACCGCCGCTTAATTGAAATCCTAAACTTTTTCTAATGTGAGATATTGTTAGTTCTTCAAGTAGTGATTCACATTTTTCTTTACGTTGTGCTGTATTAAGTTTTGTCATTTCTAAAACAGCAAGCAAATTGTCTTCAACGGATAGCGTTCTAAATATTGAAGCTTCTTGCGGCAAATAACCAATTCCCATTCGTGCCCGTTTATACATCGGCACTTTTGTAATATCCGCATCATCAAGAAAAACTTTGCCTGATTCAGGTTTTATCATTCCGGTAATCATATAAAAAGTTGTTGTTTTACCAGCGCCGTTTGGTCCAAGTAATCCAACAATTTCTCCTTTAGAAACCTGTACTGAAGTTTTATTTACAACAGTTCTTTTCTTATAAATCTTTACAAGATTTTCACTTCTTAAAGTAGTGCTCATAATTTTTATCTAAGTTCATTCAAAAGTTTATACATTTCTTCTTTAGTTGGTTTGTTTTGCAAAACCACAAACCGCGGCAAAAGATACGATTTTTCATTTCCACTTACCTGCTGTTCCGGATAATATTCACTTGCAGGATTTTTATAAAGTTTAACCTCGGTTACTTCATTATCTTCAAACAGTACTGTTGTTTCAGCAGAGTTTGATTTTGTTAATCCGTTTGCTGTCTCTCCATCATACATAAAATATATTGAGTAAACATTACCATAGAACTCAGCGCGATTAATTTTATTATCAGCAAAAAATATTTTGATCTGCATACTTGAAGTCTGATCATATCTTTCCAAATTATATTCGTTCTGCGAAAGCATAAATGAAGTTCCATCAACATCGAGCTGTTTTATGTTATTCTCTACAAGATAAATTGTGATTGAATCTCCTGTTAACTGAGAATTTTCCTGCCACAAAATTGGCTGCTTAGCAGTTTCACTTGCCTTTGAAGTAACAATTTTATTATCCTGCCTATAAAATATTGTGAGATCATTCTTTGATGCAAATTCACTTTTCAAAATGCTTACTGAATCGATAGCATAAAATCTTTGTGATGAATCTCGATAAGCTTCCATAATTCTTGATTTTATAAACAGAGTATCAAGCTGCATTTCCTTCGTACTGTCTTCACGTTCGACATAAGAAGTATCAACCTGAATGAATAATGGAGTTACATCAATAATTGAATAACCTCTTTCACGATAATCTTCAAGATGCTCACCGTATATCTCAGAATTATTTTTAAGATTTATCAATCTAACATTACTAAAAGCAAAAGTAATTTTTGTATTTCTAAAATGCTCAAGTGTATCAGCAATTATTTCATTTTCACCATCAAATATAGTTACGTCCCCAATTGCTACCGCTCTATTCAGCTGTTGATAATATGTAAGTTCATTAGCTGTTAGAGTAGTTGTGGTATCATACAACTTTACCTTGGATTCAAAGAATGCGCGATCTTCATTAAAAAAATACTCTCCGCTATCAGCAGTTAGAATAACTTTTTTATCATCCAGATAAACCCCTGCATTGCTTCTTGTTTTTGCTAGATTTCCGTAATAAAATCCGTGAGGAGTTTTTATAGTTAGAGTATCTTTTTTTACAATTACGTTTCCAATTAATTCAGCATCATTTCTTGATATAAATTGAATTGCTTTTTCACAGGTGATGACAACATCTCCCTGAGTTAAAACAACGTTTCCATAAACTTCACGAGTTGATTCTCCGCTAACCATTTTACCAACTAATGAATCACCGATAACGGTTATTAGTTGGTTTTGTTGAGCGAAAAGAGTTTGTGAAAATAATATCCATATCAATACTAACAACTGATTAATATTTCTCCACCGATGAAACGGGTTCGAAATGACATTGGAAATATTTTTCAAATAAGTTATCACTGAGATGAATCCGGTCTTGTAATATATGTAATGTTGTAAATAACATAATTCTTCAGGCCCTGATCAGATTCAAAACCATAGCCTTGAATTTTTTCCGTTGGTGAAATAACAGTAACAAATTTATCTGAAACAATTTTACCGTCTTTATTTCTCCACATCATTTCATCAGTTTTAATTGTAACGCTATCGCTGGAAACAACTACACTATCAATCGCATAAAAATTATTTGTAGCTTCATCCACCTTACCTTTAATAGCTGTTAAAGTTGTTGTATGAACTTCCTGCTGATCATAAAAATCTACTTTAATATTTTTATCAAGATATGTTTCTCGTTTATCATCATATTTTCTCAGATGTCCACTATAAAGAATTGCGCTGATTTTTCCTGAATCCGAAAAAGTAACAACTGAGTTCCAACTTTCCTGAGATGGCAGTTCCTCAACATTAAACTTTCCATCAACCGAAGGCTTTACCCTTTTTGATGAACAGAATGGAAACAGAAAAAGAATGGATAGAATTAGAACGAATAATTTCATCTACTTTGTAATCCAAGATTTATTAAATCGTGCAGATGAATAATCCCAACCGGATGATTTATATCATCAACTATAACCAGACTTGTAATTTTAAAATTTTCCATTTGCTGCAGCGCAAATGAGGCTAGATATTCTTCCTTTAAAACTTTTGGTTTGGTCGTCATAACATCTGATGCACTTAGTCCGGTTATGTCCAAAGTTATTTCTAGCAGTCTTCTTAAATCACCATCAGTAATAATTCCGGCAAGTTTTCCATTCTCGTCCAAAACACATGTAGTTCCGAGTCGTTTACTTGTAATTTCGATAATTACATCCTTAATGGAAGTGTCTTTATTTACTCTTGGAATACGATCACCTGTTATCATTACCTCTTTAATTTTTAGAGATAATCGTTTGCCCAGACTTCCGCCTGGATGAAGGAAAGCGAAATCCTTTGCTGTAAAATTTCTTTTCTTCAGCAATGATACTGCCAGTGCATCGCCTAATGCTAATGTTGCAGTTGTTGATGCGGTCGGTGCAAGATCATAAGGACAAGCTTCTTCTTTAACTGCTATGTTTAGAAATAGATCACACTCGCGGGCAAGTTTTGATTCTTTGTTTCCACACATCGAAATTAGTTTAACATTCATCCGCTTTAACATCGGAAGAAGATTAGAAATTTCTTCAGTTTCACCGCTCTTAGAAATAAGAATTACAACATCTTCACTTCTCACCATTCCAAGATCACCATGCAGGGCATCCGTAGGATGAAGATAAATTGCAGCAGTTCCGGTTGAGTTTAATGTTGCAACAATTTTACGTGCAATCAAACCTGATTTACCCATACCTGTTAAAACAACTCTTCCCTTTGACGCAAAAATAGTTTCAACCGTATTTACGAAAGCTTCATTTATACTATGTTGAAGATCAGCAATTGCTTCTGCCTCAATTCTTATAACTTCTTTACCATTATTTATTATTTCGTTCAATTCAATTTCCCTTTATGGATCAATTATAATTTTTAGTTATTTGGTCAATCTTTTTTAATTCAATTAAAAGTTCTTTTAATTCTGAAAGTGGTAACTGACTTGCCGAATCACTAAGAGCATTTTTAGGATCGGGATGAACTTCCAAAAACAATGCATCAATTCCAACAGCCATAGCTGCACGTGCAAGCGGTTTAATAAATTTTGGCTGTCCTCCGCTAATCAAATCTTTACTCGGAAGCTGAACAGCATGAGTCGCATCCATAACAACCGGATATCCAAGTTCTTTCATTATAACAAGTGAACGCATATCAACAACAAGATTATGATATCCAAAAGTAGTTCCTCGTTCAGTTAACATAATTTTTTTATTTCCTGTTGATGCAACTTTATCTGCAGCGTGCTTCATATCTTCAGGGGCGAGGAATTGTCCTTTTTTAATATTTACAACCTTATCGGATTTTCCAGCTGCAATTAATAGATCTGTTTGTCGTGATAAGAAAGCCGGTATTTGTAAAATATCAACAGCATCGCCAACCATTTCAACATCAGATTCAGTGTGGATATCAGTCACAACTGATAAGATTAATTGCTCTCTTACTTTATTTAGAATTGCAATTGATTCCACATCACCTAATCCCGTAAAAGATTTTAGATTAGTTCTATTAGCCTTTTTAAAACTCGATTTGAAGATGAATGGAATGCCTACCTCAGAAGTAATTTTTTTAATTGCTTCTGCTGTTTCGAGTATCATTTTTTCATTTTCAACAACACAAGGTCCGGCAATTAATACAAAAGGATTGTTATCACCGATTGTTATCCCATTTAAGTTAACTGACATAAGATTTTCTCATTTATTTAATGTGAAAATATGAAAAATATAGTTCTTTATGAATAAGATAATTTTGGTACAAGCTCTGGACTAAGGAATTCTAACACGTCAATTTATCGATAAGAGAAATTATCTTGGATATTTAACGCTATTGTGCTATAATCGAAACACCTTTTTATCCGATTAATAATATCATAAGTAATTAATGAAACTAAAATATACGCTGCTGTTTTCCATAATTGTTTGCACAATTTTATTCGCTCAACCCAAACCGACACTCAACTCCTCAGAAATAAAACTTGCATTAAAAAAATTAGATATTCTTGGCAGTGTTCTTTACATTGCCGCTCATCCTGATGATGAAAATACAGCCGTTATATCTTATTTGGCAAAAGGTAAATTGTTAAGAACCGGTTATCTTTCCTTAACTCGTGGAGACGGCGGACAAAATTTAATCGGCACCGAGCAATCTGAACAACTTGGAGTTTTAAGAACACAAGAATTACTTGAGGCAAGAAAACGTGATGGCGGTGAACAATTTTTTACTCGTGCCGTAGATTTTGGTTATACAAAATCATCTGAAGAAACTTTTGAGTTTTGGGATAAAGAAAATGTTTTAAGCGATATAGTCTGGGTGATAAGAAAATTTCGTCCTGATATTATCATCACAAGATTTCCTTCTACAGGAGAAGGAGGACACGGACATCACACTGCATCCGCAATTTTAGCTTTGGAAGCATTTGATTTAGCGAATGATCCAAAAGCATTTCCTGAACAATTGAAATATGTACGTGTCTGGAAACCAAGAAGAGTTTTCTGGAATGCCTGGCTTCCTGCCTTGCAAAAGCAGCAAATGGATCTTTCAAAAATTCCATCTTTGAATCTTGGTGAGTTCAATTCCCTGCTTGGAAAATCTTATACAGAAATTTCTGCCTTCAGTCGATCGATGCATAAGAGCCAGGGTTTTGGTTCATCTGGAATTCGTAATAACATCTTAAATTACTTTATGCTTCAAAAAGGTGATTCGGTTGTCAATGATATGTTTGAAGGAATTGATTTGAGCTGGAATCGTGTTGAAGGCGGGAAAGAAATTCACACACTTATTCAAAGAACTATTAATGAATTTGATGATGAAAACCCATCTGCAAGTTTGAATAATTTAATCATGATTTATGAAAAAATAAAAACTCTGAAAAATGAATATTGGCGAGAAGTAAAGTTAAAAGAGATTAGCGAACTTATTCGCTCTTGTGCCGGAATCTGGATTGAAGCTATCTCTGAAAATGAATTTGTTTCGGTTGAAGATACATTAAAGGTTAAAGCTTCGATAGTTAATAGAAGCGACAAAAGTTTAAGTTTAACAAATGTTGAACTGAGGAATTTGAGTGATGCTAAAATTGAACAATCTGTGCTTTTAAAAGGCGAACTTAGTACCTATAGCTTTAATGCTTTGATTCCCGAAAACAGTTCAATTACTCAACCGTATTGGTTAAAGAATGATCACGAAGTGGGAATGTTTAATATCACTGATCAGAATTTAATTGGACAACCCGAAGAAGAGGCAAAGTTGATTTGTGATTTTACAGTATCATTCGATGATCAATCAGTTACATTTTCTGCACCGGTATATCAACGATTAACAGATCCGGTTGATGGTGAAGTTTATAAATCAGTTGTCATCACACCACCGGTTACGGTTAACATTGAGAAGGACATTTATTTTTTTAGCAGTTCTAATGGAAAAGAAATTAAAGTTACGCTTCAATCATTTAAGAATTCGACTTCCGGTAAAATAAATTTGGATTGTAATAGCGGCTGGAAAGTAATACCAGCCGAAATTGATTTTAAGTTTGATAAAAAGAATCAGAAGAAAGATTTTTATGTAAAAGTATTTCCATCAAATGATAAGACAATTTCAGGTTTGTCTGCACAAATTACAATCGATAACAAAACTTATTCAAATAGTTTAACCCGAATTGAATACAAACATATTCTGCCTCAGACAATTTTCTATGAATCAAAATCAAAACTGCAATTATTTAATTTTGAAAAAGATGGCGTTAAGAAAATTGGATACATTGTTGGCTCCGGTGATAAGATCCCCGACTTTTTAACTGATCTTGGTTTTGATGTAACCTTGATGGATGATAAACATTTTAGTTCAAACAATCTTAATCAATATGATGTTATCATCACCGGAATTCGTGCATACAATACAAGAGAAAATCTTGCAGTATTTCATAAAGAACTTATAAAATATGTTGAAACAGGCGGCACATTGATTTCACAATACAATACAACTGGTGATTTGATTACGGAGCCTGGAATTCTTCCGCTAAAATTATCACGCGATAGAGTAACGGATGAAAATTCAGAAATAGGTATCTTGAATAATAATCATCAGGTTTTTAACAAACCTTTTAGGATAACAAAGGATGATTTTAATGGATGGATTCAAGAACGAGGATTATACTTTCCAAATGAATGGGATAAAAACTACGAAGCATTATTATCTATGAATGATAAAGGTGAAACTCCGAAAACAGGTTCAATACTTTTTACGAAGTATGGAAAAGGAACTTTTGTTTATACAGGTCTTTCATTTTTCAGAGAGATTCCTGCAGGTGTTGAAGGCGCAATAAAACTTTTTATCAATTTACTTTATTCGGGTAAATAAATGGGTGATAACTTCAAAGATATTATTGATGATAAGCCGCCATTTCTTGCTTCCTGGAATAAAATATATTTATTAGTTTTTGGTGAATTAGTAATTCTCATTTTACTTTTCTATCTCTTCACAGAGGCGTTCAGTTGAGTACGATCGACTGGATAGTGATGTGCGGATTTACCGGCTTCATAGTTTTTTATGGAGCATGGAAAACGCGTAAAACAAAAGATGTTGATGATTATTTGCGTACTGGTAAAAGCAGCTCATGGTGGGTGGTGGCATTATCAATTATGGCAACTCAGGCAAGTGCAATTACATTTCTTTCAACTCCTGGACAAGCTTATGTGGATGGAATGCGTTTCGTTCAATTCTATCTGGGCTTACCAATTGCAATGATTATCTTATCTATAACAGCAGTTCCGATTTACAGCAAGTTAAATGTGTACACAGCGTATGAATATTTAGAAAAAAGATTTGATTTAAAAAACCGAGTGCTTGGTAGTGTTTTATTTCTCAGCCAACGCGGACTGGCGGCAGGATTTACAATTTACGCACCGGCATTAATATTATCTGTAATTCTTGGATGGGAATTAAATATTACAATCATACTCATCGGTATAATGGTAATTATTTACACATCAATCGGCGGAACAAACGCTGTTAACAAAACACACATACTTCAAATTTCTATTATTACAGTTGGGATGTTTGCAGCATTTTTTATGATTTATATTATGCTCCCAAAAGATATTTCCGTAATTGACGCAGCTTACATTGCCGGGAAGATGGGAAAGTTAAATGCGATTGATTTTTCTTTTAATCTAAATGATCGTTATACCTTCTGGTCCGGAATTATTGGTGGAACATTTTTAATGCTAAGTTACTTTGGTACCGATCAGTCTCAGGTTGCAAGATATCTTGCCGCAAAAAATATTACACAAAGTAGAATGGGACTTCTTGTAAATGGATTAGTTAAAGTACCAATGCAGTTTATTATTCTTTTTATTGGTGCGATGGTGTTTGTATTTTTTCAATTTGTTACTCCCCCGCTGTTCTTTAATCCCGTTGAAACTGAAAAAGTAAGATCAGGCTCATTCTCAAAAGAATATTCTCAACTGGAAAATGAATTTGAGATTTTACAAAATCATAAAAGAGAAAAACTGCGTGCGATGCTGGAGGAGAGTTCAAGACCAAGCTTAAGTTCCAATGAAAATATTAAAAATGAACGATCTAGAGATGTCATTTCGAACGAGTCTTCGAGTGAGAAATCTTTGCAAGACTCCAAAAATCAGATTTCTCCCTCCGGTCGAAATGACAATATGAATTACCCAGAATTAACAATACATACAATATCAGGATCAATACAAAGTTCAAATTCTAATGTTAAGAATGAATTAAATATAATTGTAATTAAAGAAAAAGAATTAAGAAATGCTGCAAAGGATATTATTAAGAAAAATAATCCCAATGCAGATACAAACGACACAAATTATATTTTTATCACTTACATTGTTAACTATCTTCCTATTGGATTAATTGGTTTATTACTTGCCGCAATTATCGCAGCTTCCATGTCCTCAACTTCAGCAGAATTAAATTCATTAGCTTCAACTTCACTAATTGATATTTATAAAAGACTGATCAATAAAAACGGAAGTGATGCTCATTATCTCAAGTTTTCTAAATATGCAACTGTTGGCTGGGGAATTTATGCAATAATCTTTGCATTGTTAGCAAGTGAACTTGGCTCATTGATAGAGGCTGTAAACATTCTTGGTTCACTTGTGTACGGAACAATATTAGGAATATTTCTTGTTGCGTTTTATACAAAAAAGATCTCAGGAAATTCAGTTTTTATAAGTGCTATAATTGCAGAATTAGTTGTGCTTTATTGTTTTTTGTTTACTTCAATTCCATTTCTATGGTATAATGTTATTGGCTGTTTATTAGTATTTTCATTAAGTCTGATACTTAATCCGGGCTTATCAAAAAGAAGGCTTAATTAATTATTTATTATACGCATTTCTGTGAAAGTATTGAGATTTGACTAAAAAAAAATGGTTTAAATAATGTCTAATTTTTTACTATTTCAGAACACCTCGATGGATTTTGAAGTGCACACAAATTAAGGTAATTAGTAACTTTTCGCACAAAACGTATTTTTGTTCTAAATCCGTAAAACAGACTTAAGTCTGTTCTACGATTTCAATAATTGTTAAATAATCTCTGCATAAGTTGACTCAATTATTCTTGGTCACACTTATTTGTTAAAAGTCTAATCGTTATTTTCCCATAGAATAATTTTATAAATCATGGCAAACGAAAGAAAACAACAAATAATTAAAGCTGCCGCAAAAAGATTTGCAAGGCATGGTTTAAACAAAACCACACTCGATGAGGTTGCCCGCGATATCAGAATAGGGAAAGCAACCATCTATCACTACTTTAATTCAAAAGACCATTTATATTTTGCATCACTGCAATGGGAATGCGAATTATTTATTGAGCAGGTAAAAAACATTTTCGAGAATGAGGCAAGCACACTTACCCAAAAGCTATCTGATTATATTGGTTTAAAAGACATTGTTTCTGAAAATAACAAACTTATTTATGAAGCATTAATAGCATTTTTTAACGATAAGACTTTAGATCAAGAAAAAGAAATTTTAAAGCAGCTCTTTACACGAGAGTCTGAATTAATAAAACATTTTCTTACAAAATATTTTTCTCAGAAAATTAAAAAGACTAGTGCAACTCTACCATATTTTATAGTGGTCAACAGCTGGGGTATGTTATTTGGTAATAAACTTAATTCCATAGTTGAACCTGCAAAAACATCAAGCACAAAAGAATTATTTATTGAGTCTTTAGAGTCGATGTTGGATTAGAGAACCGTCAGTGTTCAATTTTGTTCAGACTGAAATCGAGATATAATTAAATAAACAAAAACTATTAATCCTTTTCCGCTTTAGTATCATCGGTTTCTGTATCACCATCATTTTCTTCATCGCCAAAAATAAATTTTTCATATTTATGTTTAATAAGCTGTGCTTCAACAATAAAGAAAACATCTTCAGCAATGTTTGTTGAGTGATCTGCTAATCTTTCAAGCTCACGTGAAATAACAAGTAAAGCAACAGCAGCTTCAATGTTTTCAGGACTCTTCTTCATAATAGCTTTTAGTATCTGATGATTTTCTGCATTTAGTTTATCAACAATGTCATCAGTTATTATAACTTCTTTTGCAAGTTCAGGATTGCCCCCAATAAATGCATCAATGGAATTTTTTAACATTCGCTTCGTAAGATTAAACATTTCCTCAAGCTTTGTGTCGTAGTAAAACTCAGGTTTTTTCTTAACGAGTAATACATTCTCTGCAATATTAACGGCTATGTCTCCTATTCGTTCGAGATTACTGTTGATTGTAAGCGACGACATTATGTATCGTAAATCCATTGCAACTGGCTGGGATAGAGCAAATATTCTTTGGCATATTTTATCAATCTTTACATCGTACTTATTTACTTTTCTATCCCTATCAATAACGGATTGTGCAAGTTCCAAATTATCTTCTTCAACAGATTTACTAGCATTCTGAACTTGCTCATCAACAAGGCTGCACATTTTAAGAACACGAGTTTTTAATTTTTCAAGATGTTCATCTAATAATCGTTCCATTTGTTCTCCTGCTAAATTTTAATAACCAAATAATTTCAATTTATGTAATTGTCATTTCGAAGGAGTCTTCTTTCATAGAAATTCCTTTGGAAGACTGAGAAATCTGCTTTGACTAATTCTCAGATTTCTCTCTACGTTCGAAATGACAACACAACTATGTATTAACCAAATCTTCCGGTTACGTAATCCTCAGTCTGTTTTTTAGAAGGATTAGTAAAGATTTTTGTTGTTCTATCAAATTCAATTAATTCACCCAAATAGAAGAATGCTGTCATATCGCTTACACGGGCAGCTTGCTGCATATTATGCGTTACAATAACGATAGTATATTTCTGTTTAAGTTCGTGTATTAACTCTTCAATCTTTGCAGTTGAAATCGGATCGAGTGCACTTGCTGGTTCGTCCATTAAAATTATTTCAGGTTCAACTGCTAATGCACGCGCAATACATAATCTTTGCTGCTGTCCACCGGATAGACTAAGTGCATTTTCATTTAATCTATCCTTTACTTCATCCCATATCGCTGATTGCTGACAGGTACGTTCAACAATTTCATCGAGTGTTTTTTTATCTTTTATTCCATTTATCTTCGGACCGTAAACAATGTTTTCATAAATAGTTTTTGGAAATAAATTTGATTTCTGAAAAACCATGCCGATGTTTTTTCTAAGATTTACAACATCAATATTCTTATCATAAATATTCACGCCATCTACAGAAACTTCTCCATCTATCTTTACATTATCAATTAAATCATTCATACGATTAAGTACTCTAAGAAAAGTTGATTTACCACATCCGGAGGGTCCGATGAATGCAGTGACTTTTTTATCAGGTATGTTTAGAGTAATATTTTTTAATGCTTGTTTCTCACCATAAAAGAGATTCAAGTTTTTAGTTACAATTTTTATATCTTTCATAAACTTTTATAGTCTTCCTAATGCTTTTCTAAATCTATATCTAAAAATTATCGCAGTAATATTTAACATAAAAGTTAAAACAATTAATACTAAAGTAGATCCATATTGAATAGGTAATGTTTTTGTTGGATTTGACGATTGCGTTGCTAAAATAAATATGTGATAAGCAAGGTACATAAACTGTTTCGCAGGATTGATTATTGGAATACAATAATCACCAATACATAAATCTGTTATCGGTAAATTTGGAAGAAAAAATGCTGCACCAAGAAATAAAATTGGTGCGGTCTCTCCTGCTCCTCTGCTGATTGCCAATATTGTTCCAGTTAAAATTCCAGGACGAGCCTGAGGCAATACAACATTTTTTATTGTCTGCCATTTTGTTGCTCCTAGTCCATAAGAAGCATCACGATGAGATTTGGGAACAGAATTTAAAGCTTCTAAGGTTGAAACAATTACTATTGGCAGCACAAGCACAGCTAAAGTTGCAGATGCCCAAATTAAAGCTGGCTGCCCAAAGAGTAAACCAGTTTCTAGAACATCATCCATTCCTCTTCCAATAAATAAAATAAAAAATCCCAATCCAAATAAACCAAATACTATTGATGGGATTCCAGCCAGATTATTTATTGATGTTCTGATAATTCTTGTAAAAAAGGAATCTTTAGCATACTCATTAAGATATATAGCCGAACAAACTCCAAGAGGAACAGCAAGTAAAATCATAATTAGAGTAACAGCTATAGTTCCGAATATCGCCGGAAATATTCCGCCTTCAGTCATGTTGTTTTTAGGATCATCTAAAATAAATTCTAATGAGATGGAACCGATTCCCTGCTGCACAATCTTTCCAATCAGCAGCACTAATGCTATCACAAGTGAGAAGAACATTATTCTTACAAACCAAATAGATATTGAACCAACAAAATCTTTTTTCTTTTTACGAAGTTCTAACATTTATTATCCATTAAAATGTATTCTTCTTTCTCATCTTATTTATAATTAACTCAGCAATAAGATTAAGAATAAAAGTGATTGTAAATAAAACTATTCCTATAAAGAATAATGAATAATAATGATCTGAACCCTGCGAAACTTCTCCCATCTCAGCAGCGATTGTAGCTGTCATAGTTCTAACACTTAGAAATATATTGGAAGTAATATTAGCAGCGTTACCTGCAGCCATAAGGACAATCATTGTTTCACCAATTGCACGGCCAAAACCTAAAATTATACTTGCTGAAACTCCACTAAAAGCTGCGGGCAGAATAACTTTACTTATCGTTTGCCATTTAGTTGCACCTAATCCATATGAAGCCATGCGTAATTCATTCGGTATGGAGTGTAAAGCATCTTCTGTTAGAGATGCAATAACCGGGATAATAACTAAAGATAATCCTATTGATGCTACAAATGCGTTTAATCTGTTAGCCGGATGTAAGAGATCATTAAAAAATGAAGCGCCTATAACAAGCATAATAAATCCTATTACAACTGTTGGTATTCCTGCAAACAATTCAATTAATGGTTTAAGAAATTCTTTCCATTTTGGATTCGCAACTTCAGAAAGATAGATACCGGCGGCAACACCAAATATTGTTGAGATTATTGTTGCTGGAACAGCAGTTAATAATGTTCCAAGTACTAATGGAATTAGTGAATACCTTGGTTCATCAGAAGTAGGATACCATTGAAATACGGTTTCAGATGTTCCATCAGCACCAATCCTGGTTGTGTAAAGAAAATCTAACAGACCAATATGTTCTAAAGCTCTAAATCCTTCTTTAAATAAAAAGATAAAGATTAGAATGATAAATATCAGCGCGGCTAAACCATTTATAGTAAAGAAAAATTTAATAAGTGATTCTTTTGTGCGTGTAAACTTTTTGATTCGTTTACCGTATTTAGAATCTACTGACTTTGAGTAAAATTCGTTTTCTAATTCGTTCATTAAAAAAATATAGAATTAAAGAAATTCATAATAAAAAGTTATTCTTGCTGTTAATGAAGGATCGATACTTATTCCATTAACCGGCGCCTCATAAGTTTCAAATTCAATGTTCGGTATAATACTAACTTTAT